>Ga0169931_10004797_pt1 | contig 20908 bp, 21 predicted proteins | sample Kivu_15m_20L_FD_129675 | JGI IMG/M metagenome (GOLD analysis project Ga0169931, IMG submission 129675) | Freshwater microbial communities from Lake Kivu, Western Province, Rwanda to study Microbial Dark Matter (Phase II) - Kivu_15m_20L... | ecosystem: Environmental > Aquatic > Freshwater > Lake... | reverse complement strand
GGAGTATCCTTCGACACTCCTTCAGCAAGTCTCGTGCAAGCTTAGCCTGTGCTAACCAATAGAGAATTTCGAGCCGATTCTTTGACTCAACAGCTTCGTGATCACCGAGAAGCCCGTGAAGGTGAATTTCAGCATCGAGAGTTTTTCCGGCCAAAAATGCAGAATGACCCCACAGCAGACGGGCCTGAAAGCCGATACTTTCGGCCGAAAAGAGCTCAGACAGTCCCTGACATGCAAAATCGAAAGCACCCATTGTCATCAGAGAAATACAGAAATCGAGCCTCACTTGATCCGATAATATTCGCGTCGAACATAACCAGTCTGTGATGACTTGGGTCTGTTCTTCGGTAATGAACGCCCCGTCCCCATCGCTTAGATACGAAAAATGGGCGAGACTCCCAAATGAACTATTATCAAGTTCTCTGCGATCTATCGGCCCTAAAAGATCTTTCATCTCCAACTGCAGAATCCGATCTAGGCTTTCACGTGCTTCACGATGGGTCGAATCAAAGATCAAGATCGCACGAAGACTCGACTTCGCTTGTTCAACCATGTTTTCGGCTTCAAGAATTCGAGCGGTTTCCAATCTCTCTGGGATATCGGAGGCAGACTGGACTGGGCCAAGTTGAACTTTTGCCGGAACTTGGGAGGAGGCTGGCTCACTCCAGACTGCTGTCTTTTCAAGGAGGTCATCTCCCAGATCTATCCGTGTCCCTTCATTGCCCTCTAAAATAGATTCAGGTACACGCCCCCCTGCTGTGAATCGAGGGGGCGATCCAGCCGGAATCAAAGTCTTTTTTTGAGTACTTTCATCGTGCGAATCGGACACGACAACCTCTCCGTGACTGGAATAAACTCCATGCCACGCCCTCCAATTTTACTCGGAAGTAGAGATAAACTCCTCAATAAAATGCGTATCGTAGTCTGAGCTTTGGAAACTGGGAGTGGCCAACAATCGCCGATGAAAAGGAATATTCGTCTTAATCCCCTCCACAACAAACTCGTCAAGAGCCTGTCGCATTTTGGCAATCGCATCTTCGCGAGAGGGGGCGTGAACGATCAGCTTAGCGATCATCGAGTCATAATAGGGCTGTACCCGATATTGATCGTATACAAATGAATCCACTCTCACACCAAAGCCGCCCGGAAGATGAAGCCCAGTAATCTTCCCAGGTGAGGGTGCAAATGACACAGGGTCTTCGGCATTAATACGGCACTCAATCGAGTGGGATTGAATACGAATGTCCTCCTGCTGAAAGCTCAACGGAAGACCTGCGGCAATTCGAATCTGTTCTTTGATCAAATCGCGACCAGTCACCATCTCTGTCACTGGATGCTCAACTTGAATCCGAGTATTCATCTCCATGAAGAAAAACTGTCGATCACTATCCATCAAAAATTCGACGGTTCCCAGATTCTGATAACCAACAGTGCGACAAAGCTTCAATGCTGCTTCCCCCATCTGTTTTCGTAACTCGGGCGTCAAAAGTGGGCTGGGCGCCTCCTCTAAGACCTTCTGATGTTTCCGCTGCAAAGTACAATCCCGCTCACCCAAGAAAACGTAATTACCGTGTTGGTCACAAGCGACTTGGATCTCCACGTGGCGAGGATTCTTACAAAACTTCTCGACGTACATTGCGGGACTTCCAAAAGCAGCAGACGCTTCCGAACTGGCTTTCTCAAAAGCAGCCGGGAGCGCTTGGGCGGAATGGACTACATAAATCCCTCTCCCACCCCCGCCCGCAGCGGCCTTTAAAACGACCGGATACCCAATCCGCTTCGCTTCAAAGAGGGCTTCTTGAACATCCTTGACAGGCTCGAGCGTCCCTGGGAGCAAAGGAATACCCGCCTCATAGGCGATTTTTCGAGCTCGAGTTTTCTCCCCCATCGCTCGAATGTTTTCGGGAGTCGGTCCGATAAAACGAAATCCGCACTCGCCTGCCAGACGAGCAAACTCCGCATTCTCAGACAGAAAACCGTACCCCGGATGAATCGCATCTGCTCCAGTTATATCTGCAGCAGTCAGAACACTTGCGATATTCAGGTAACTCAGCTTCGACTGCGGCGGACCAATGCAAACGGCTTCATCGGCAAGCTTCACATGAAGAGAATCTTCATCTGCAGTCGAATATACGGCCACAGTAGAAATCCCCATCTCGCGGCAGGCCCGGATCACGCGCAAGGCGATTTCGCCTCGATTCGCAATGAGAACCTTTTTAAAGAGTGGAACCCCAGTCATTCGTACCTCGTCTGAAGAGACTCAAGTGTGTCGTCTATTCGACTTCAACTTCGAAAAGTGGCTCACCGTATTCGACGGGTTGCCCATTCTCGACCAGAATTGCTGAAACTCGGCCAGAAATCTCACTCTCGATCTCATTCATGAGCTTCATCGCCTCAATGATACAAAGCACGTCTCCCTTCCGAATCGTGGACCCCACATTGATGTAAGGACCAGTCGAGGGAGAAGGCGAACGATAGAACGTTCCAACAAAAGGAGACATCACCTGTTTGCGATGACTACTGGCAGTTGCAGTAGGCCCAGCCGAATGCCCCAGTTTGGGCTGACTCAGCTGAGTCGATGGACCGGTAGATGCCATCGGAGCAACTGCGAGTGCAGGCAAGTGCGCTCCCGGCGTCGCAGCTCCAGGGACGGCAAAAGCCGTTGCTGACTCCTTGAGGCGTAAGTGAATCTCAGAACCTGAGTGGATCCAGCGAAACTCCGCCACCCCCCGGTCCACCATCAAATCTAAGACTTTCTCGATCTCCTGAAAAGGCAAAGAGCTCCCTTCCAGTTGGCCACCGGAAAAGGAGCTCTTTACAGAGGCAGGAATTGCAGAAGACTTCGACTTCGCTTTCAGCCGCTTACTTGTTTGCTTTTTCGACATAAGCGTAATCGCGAGTGTCCACCTTGATCACATCCCCTTCCTTAATATGGAAGGGAACCTGAACCATCGCACCGGTCTCCAACTTGGCAGGCTTGGTTCCACCAGTGACGGTATCACCTTTTCCAGAAGGCTCGGTCTCAACCACTTTCGAAATCACAAAAGTTGGGAGCTCAACGCCAATTGGACGCTCATTGAAATACATGACTTTGATGACCAAGTTTTCCTGAAGGAAGTCTTTTGCATCCCCTAAGGTCTCGGAGCTCAATGCCACTTGATCGTAACTTGCCTGATTCATAAAATGGAATCCTTCCGCATCGCGATAAAGGAACTGCATTTCCATTTCTTCGGTATTTGCCCGGTCCAGCTTATCGCCAGAGGTAATCGTTCTTTCGATCACGTTCTGGTTCATCATATTGCGAAGCTTGGTGCGGGTAAATGCCCGGCCTTTTCCGGGGCTAACGTGTTGGAAATCGACGATCTCAAAAGGGACTCCATCGATTTCGACTTTCAAACCTTTTCTAAACTGATTGGTCGCGTACATGGACATATAGACAACGTGGTAACACTCGAGAAACGAGGGCGTCAACCGTCACTTAGCCTGACCTGATGGCGGTACCGCTCCACACGCTGCAACATAAATTGAAGCTTCTCGACTCGAGCGACCCAGAGACGCTTCTGAAGAGCTTCGTCCCCTCGGTCTACTTCCGACGCAGGACGAATATCAAAACTTTCCGCAGCCTGGCGCTCGTCCTCCTCGTTCCGTGCGACCAGAGAGACTCCTATACCCTTGTCATGAGGTGCGTCCCGATTAAGAACAAGAGTCCCCTCTTCGTACCCGCGCGACTCCAATTCCGAAACCAAACGCGCAGCTTCGGAGTCTTCTGGGGCGAAGTAGAGCACCATTTTGTAGCACCCTAAAGCGTCCAGGACTCGCCCCTCCACGAGATACGCCTCCCCCAAGAGACGCTGGGCCACAAGATTGTCTGGAACATCCCTGATGATGGGCTCAATTTCAGCGATGACTTCAGCAAATTGTTTCTTTTCGGAAAGCGCTCGCGCTAATGCGACACGGCCACCGATGAACCCCGGATGAACCCGAAGACCTTCGCGAGAAATCTCTATAGCCTCATCGAGCATGCCCGCCTTACGATAGGCTTCTGCAAGAGGAGCAAACACCCGTGATGTCGGGTCTTCCTGGTACCTGCGCAGGTATTCGTAAATCAGGGGCGACCCCGAAGATCCAAAGCGTTTCATTACCCCGCCGATCCAGTGGCTTCCCCAGTGAGAAGCGACTCACGATCGTTAAGAATCCGCGGCGTGATAAAGATAAAGAGCTCGTTTCTATCCGTTGCACGGGTCTCCCCACCAAAAAGCGCCCCCAGAATAGGGATTTTCCGTAACACGGGAAATCCTCCCGTTTCCGTCTCGTCTTTCATGCTGTAGATTCCGCCAATAACAAGCGTACTCCCACTTTCGACATAAACCTCGGTGCTGATCTTCTTCTCGGCGACCCCGCTCAGACCACCACCGGCCGACTCCGATGCACCTCGAGTCATTTCGATCAAAAGCTTAACATTTCCATCGTTCGCCACGGTGGGGGTCACGCTTAACCCGAGAGTCGCAGATTGGATCGTAAACTGCTGAATCGAGGAACCCAGTCCTCCCGTTGGCGGAGCAGGGACTGCCACGGGTCGTGAATCTGCGATTTCGGCTTTTGCTCCGCTACGCACCACCAGGCGAGGAGACTGAATGACTTTGGTCTCGGTTTCTGTCTCAGATAGGCTCAAAAGAGCATTCAACCGAGCGAGTCCAGGGATGTAGGTCAAGGTCGGAGAAAAACCAAAAGACGCACCCCCTACAGGCCCCGTCGCAACCCCGGAAGACCCGAGAAGAGTATCAGTAGAAGCGCCGTTAAAGGCTGCAAAAAACTGATTCGAGCCATTCCCCAGAGCGGCGAACTGCCCCTGAAGATTCTTTGCAAACTTCTCACTCGCATCTACGATTTTACCTTCGATCAACACCTGAGGTGTCTGGGTATCCAAGATATCAATCAGCTTCTTCATCCTGTCGATGTTCTCGGGCAAGTCCTGAACAATGACACTGTTTGTGCGCTCATCCGATTGAATCGTGGCAGCACCAAGGGCGCCTACCCCACCTCCCCCTGCGCCACCTCGTGAGTTTCCAAACTGACTTAAGAGAGTGGTCAAATTGGTGAGATTAGCGTAGCTGATCGGAAACACTCGAGTTACTTTTGGTAAAGCCGCTTCTGCCGCTTGCTTCGCCGCTAACTCTGCTTCTTTTTCGGCTCGCAGAGCTGACAATGACACCACTCGAAGTAGATTATTATTCCGCTCGGCACCTAACTGACGTGTGTGCAGAACAACATCGAGTACTTGATCCCAGGGTACATTTTCCAAGGACAAAGTGATTTTTCCCTGAACATCTTCGCCCACGACAATATTGAAACCACTTGCTTCTCCAATCAGCCTAAGAACATCGGCAATATCCATATCTCGAACCTGGATCGAGATCGGCTTTCCCGTGAACTTCCGTGTGTCCTTGTTCTCCATGAACTCGGTGAGCTTGTTCTGTTGGGACATCGAGGAAGAGAGTTGGTCAAACTCTAAGGAACCTACTCGACTTCCTGCAGAGGATAACGCTGCCGTCGTCTGCTCACCCGGCACTGGATCAAAACCCTTCATCGTTGAATCGGAGGATGAGGCTGAGGAGGTAGGCGTGGAAACCAATGCTCCACTTGCGCCATTTGGAATTGCTACCCGAAGGACATTGCCGTTTAGCTCCGGAAGAACCTCCGCTGGAGACTTGAGCTGAATCAGAACTCGGACCGTATCCTCCATCCCTTCAACAGAATAAGCAGAAACCATCTTCACCGCGCCAGCGAAGTCGGTCGTGTCGATTCTGCGTCCGGCCCCAGGAGCGAGCTTCACTCCGTTTAATTGCAAGACGACCTGATTCTCTTCACCCAGATTTTCCTGACTAAAAGTGAATGGTCCGTCGGCCTGAATCGTAACCAAACTTTGATCCGGCTCCTGAGAGAACTCCAGTGGCTGGACTTTCGAAATCCCTTCAACTGCAAAAAGTGACCAGGGAGAAGACACCATGATCAGACTGCCTAAAAGCAGAGTTTGAAGGCTTTTTCGAGCTCCTGCTTGAGGTTGGTCTTTCCGGTTTATGTTTTTTTTCATCGCGGCTCCCTCCTAGAGTCCTTGATTCCACTTATGCTCATCCATTGAGCAGTCGCAGTTACATTCTTCCGGGTGAAGGGAACTTGATCTCAAAAGAGAACTCTTCCTCTTGCCCCATGGCATTCACCTTTTTTTCTTTAATTTGAACAGACTTTGCTGTGATCCGCTCGATCACACCCTCATTGACTCCGATCTTCGTCTTCTCGGTAACGAAGAATGTTCGCCCGTCTTGAGCCTGAAGCATCGCTTTGGCTCGGTCTGGTCCGGTGGTCACGCCAATCATTTTGAAAGATTCAATCGGGATGAGTTCAAGTTCAGTACGAGTTTCCGCCTCGCCGGAAACCAAGCTCGGCATCTTAAAGGGATCTCGAAGCTGCATGAATTCGGGTGCCAAGCTTGGGTTTTGCGCCCAAGCCCCACGCCCCATCATCAAGAGAGATAGGCTCAAGACTCTCTCTAAAGCTGATGCCCTCTTCCTGATCAACATCAACCCCCCCCCGCTTTAGGCACTTTGTCTCCCGAGGGTAATCCAGGAACAGACGCCTCAGAACTAATCAACCCATCTGCCACCGAAGCTTGGTAGCGGTAAGCCCTCAGCTCTATACTTCCTTCCAACTCAACAAAGCGAGCCGACTGACTCCCAGTGGGCCGAATATCGAGCCGATCCACGCGAACAATCTTTTGAACGTTACTGAGTCGATCCAGAAAGACGATCAACTGCGCATAAAGACCTCGAAAACTCAGCGAAAATGGATGTTGAACATAATACTCGCGGGTCTCGGCGGCCTGAGGCTCGAGCTTAACCACTGATAGCCCCACTTTACGAGCTTCGGTGACGACGAGCTTCATGAACTCAGCTGCCTCAAAACTATCGGAGAGAGCACCCTTCATCTCATTGAGACGATTGGCATACTCTCTCATCTCGACACGTCGGCTCTCCAGAGTCGCATGAAACTGCTCCATGTCCTTCACGCGGGTCTGGAGGCGCTTCAAGTTCTCTTCGAGTTGAGAGATCTCCTGATCTTTCATTTTAATCGGGGATTCATCCGACTCAGTCAGCTGATAATATGCCATTGCGTGATATCCCAAGACCACTAGGGTCAGGATCGGACTAAAAACAGAAACCCTACCCAAAACGTCTTTCAATGCATCAGAGGCCATGAGTTGGTCTCCTCTTCATCGAGAGTTGGAACACAGAAGCCTCGGCCCCGAGTTTTGGATCTGTTGCCTTACCGGCGCGGGCATCCACCTCCATAAAGAATGCAGACTCATTCAGACTCTTCATGAAGTCTGTAATCTGATTCATATTCAAGGCCACTCCCTCGATGCTTGCGGCCTGCTCGTCTAATTTGAGAGTGTTTAACCAAACTTCCTGAGGGATCGTCGAGGACACTGTGGTCAGCATCTGAACAGTAGATTGACGCCCTTGAATCAGGCGCTCGATAGTCGCCAACTTGGTCTTAAAAACAGCCTCATCTGCGTCCATCTTTTTACGGGTCTCCTCAAGACTCTTCATGGTTCCTAACTGCTTCTGAAGAGCATCTTGCTGCGCGGAGAGCTTCTGGATCATCGAATCACGCTTAGCTAACTCCTCGGTTTGGGTTTCAGAAACCAGAAAATCTCCAGCCAAGTAAGCGACAACGAGGATCACCAGAGGACGAAGTGTGTTCCGATCGATACCTGACGAGGGAGCTGACGCCGAAACATCAGTACCCCTCGAAGAATCACCTTTCTTAGAAAACAGGGAGGACAGAAATGCCCCCCCCGATGAGGACTCGGCCTGCGTTGCTCCCACAGGAGCTTTTAGGGTAGCGAGATTGACCTTGATCATTTTGCGGCTCCCCTCAAGGCGAGACCGACAGGAATCGCAGCGAACGGGGCAATCTCAGCTATCCCATCCCTAAAGACAGCTTCATTGTATGTGATTGAATTGAAGGGGTTGGCCATTTGCACTGGAAGCCGAACCATTTCCTCAATGGTGTGGGTCAAGTTAGGGATTTTGGCCCCTCCTCCACTGATCAAAACATAACTGACTGGCGGTCCTGATGAAGACGCTTGATAAAAATCAATCGCCCTCTTGATCTCGGTCCCGTAGTTCTCAGCCATCAAGTGCATGAGATCACTCACCTCTTGAGGTGTACCAGTGTGTTGCCCTGCTACCTTAAGAGCCTCCGCGTCCACAAAAGACAGATTCAAGTGCTTTTGAATCTCCTGGGTCAAATTCCTACCCCCAAGAGCGGTATCCTTAGTGAAGATCGGTACACCACCACTGACAACCGCCACTTTCAAACCGACCGCTCCAATGTCAACGAGAGCAACGGCTTCTGCCTCATTCACGGGATAATTCGTCTCAAAATAGTTCTGAAGGGCAAAAAAGTCGACATCCACGATAGAGGGTCTAAGCCCAGAGTCACGCACGACCCCCATGAACGACTCGACTACTGAACGCTTTGCAGCAACCAGGAGAACATCCACGCGCTTGTCTTTGTGTTTCGAAAGCACCTGGTAGTCCATCACCACATCTGCCGCATCAAAGGGCAAATACTGCTCCGCCTCCCAAAAGACTTGCTCCTGGATCTCCTTGGGGTTCTGTACCTCCAAGGAGAGTCTCTTGATCATCAATGAAGTACCCGAAATTGAAGTGCATACGTCCTTCGTCTTTGGATGAGTTCCGGCGACCAAGGACTTAATCGCGTCCACCACTGGAACGGGCTGAATAATCTCACGATTGACGACGACTTCCTCTGGAAGCTGCATCATCGAAAAATTGAGCAACTCCCAGGATTTCCCCTTCTTTCGAAGCTCTACCATCTTCACCGAGGAAGAACCCACACTCAGACCAATCGACGTACCTCCGCCACTGAGAGCAAAAGCTCCAGACAAACTCGCGAGAAGATTTGAGATCGGACCGCCTGATGTTCCTGCCATGGAACTCCCGCCATAAGGACGAAGGGAATATTATCTTTTATTTTTCCTGACTTGCGCTCAGGCGTCAACGCGCATTCAGTAAGGTCCGTGATTCTGTGCCTTTCGGATTGCGTCCGCCACTTCTCTGACGGCTCCCCACCCCCCTGCGTTCTCTGTGATATAATGAACCCGTTGTTTTACGGGATCAACCGCATGAGGGACGGTTGCACTAAAGCCCACGCGCTCCAACACAGGGATATCGAACAAGTCATCCCCCATGAAAGCCATCTCTTCCGACTCAAAACCCGTCGACTCTCGGATCTTATCGAAAGCCTTGATCTTGTCCTCATCCCCGAGAAACACGTAAGGTATCTTTAAAAACTCCATGCGCTTTCGGACGTCCTCTGAGTCACCACCACTAATCACAGCCACTTGAATCCCCGCCTTCATGAGGACCTTAAGGCCATAGCCATCTTTGACATGAAAATGACGGGTCCATCCGTGACCCTCCAGCCAAAAAACACGACCGTCAGTCATCACACCATCTACATCCAGAATCAGGAGCCGAATTTTTTTCAGTCGAGCCTGAATGTCTGGTGTCTCAAGAAGCTTACCCGAAAGTGTGGCGCTGTGTCCGGTCGAAGGAATCATCGTATCTCCTGAAGTTCAAAATTCACTGAGTAATCAGCTTAGGCATCCCATGCACGAGCCTTCTGATTTCGAGCAATTGTCGAACAAACTCTCCTACCTTCTCAAGATAGAAAGCATTTGGCCCATCGCTCTTTGCGCACTTTGGATCCGGATGGCACTCGAGAAATAGACCGTCCGCCCCTGCAGCCATTGCTGCACGAGCAAGACTCTCAATCATTTCCCTCTTTCCACCCGTACTTTTGCCTCCAGCCCCTCCGCCCGGCTGCTGGACCGAGTGAGTTGCATCATGAATCGTGGGAACACCAAACCCCTTCATCACTTGGAAGCTGGTCATATCCACAACAAGCGTATTGTAACCGAAAGTCACACCCCGCTCTGTTAGACACATCCAATCCGATCGAGAAGCGGCGGTCCCTTCTTCATCGCGTAACTTCGCTTCAACTGCCCTACACTTATCCACGATGTTCTTTGTGTCCCAGGGCGCTAGAAACTGCCCCTTTTTGACATTCAAGCGACGACCTTTTCTCAATGCAGCCTCGGCTCCCGCAACAACGAGATCCGTCTGGCGACACAAGAAAGCAGGAATCTGCATAAAGTCCACAACCTCAGCTACTTCTCTAGCCTGATGAGGTGTATGAAAATCAGTCACAACGGGAAGCCCTAACTTCGATTTGACCTGATCCAGAACCCGAAGCCCCTCGGACAATCCAGGCCCCCGAAATCCGTCAATCGAACTCCGATTGGCCTTATCAAAAGAAGCCTTGAAGTAGAACTCAACGGGCAATCCAGAGAGCTGTCGCTTCAGCTCAGTTGCGATTTCCATCACCATACCTTCGTCCTCAATCACACAAGGACCCGCCATGAGTGGCATAAGGGGCAAAGTAGCAACGGAAGACTGACTCATTTGGGACATAGATTATTGCTCCACTTCAGAAAAATTATTTTACCCCGGGAAGAGACCGTTGAGCTCCGCCCCCCTCTTTCGCTGCCCGCACAAACGCAGCAAACAAAGGGTGAGCCGTCAGAGGCTTACTCAAAAACTCAGGGTGGAACTGACATCCCAGAAACCAGGGGTGATCTGCAAGTTCTACCATCTCAACTAGTTCCTGCCCCGTCTCCCGGTGAACCCCAACTCCGGTAACACAAAGCCCAGCCTTTTCGATCGTAGATCGGAACTCGGGATTTACTTCGAAACGATGCCGATGTCTTTCACTGATCTCGGTACTTCCATAAGCGGCAAAAGCTCGACTCACTTTTCCATCGGAAGACTTCTGCGTCACTTTGCAACTATAGGCGCCCAGTCGCATCGTTCCGCCGAGATCTTTCACTCCTTTTTGACTCTCCATCAGATCGATCACAAGCTGCTTGCCCTCGGGCTTAAACTCAGCAGAGTTCGCCTCCTTCAATCCCGCTATATTTCGGGCAAACTCGATCACTGCGAGCTGCATCCCCAGACAAATCCCAAAAAAAGGAACTCGTTCCTTCCGGGCAAACCCGATCGCTTTGATCTTCCCCTCGACTCCCCTTTCACCAAAACCACCGGGAACCAAAATAGCATCGACTTTGGACAAGGGCTCAAGATTACCGGTCTTCTCAATCTCTTCTGAGTCGATATAGACCATCTTAGCGCGGACATCATTCGCGACACCTGCGTGCACTACAGCTTCAGAGAGGGACTTATAGCTGTCTCTCCAATCCGTATATTTCCCAACGATACCGATGGTGACTTCACCTTTGGGATTCGTCACGCACTCAACCATCTGCTTCCACGGACTCAAATTGGGAGTTGCAGTCCAGATCCCGAGCTTCTCGGCAACCTTTTCGTCGAGTCCCTCATTATGAAAGTACAGCGGAACTTCATAAATCGAAGAAACATCAATCGCGCTGAAGACCTGGTCCGCCGGAAGATTGCAGAACAACCCAATCTTTTCTTTCACATCTTTCGGAAGAGCACGATCCGATCTGCAGAGAAGCAGATCTGGCTGGATCCCAATTTCACGGAGCTCCTTCACTGAGTGCTGAGTGGGTTTGGTCTTTAGTTCTCCTGCCGCACCAATATAAGGGACCAATGTCAGGTGCACAAAAAGAACATTTCCTGCACCTTCATCATTCTTCATTTGTCGAATGGCTTCCAGGAAGGGGAGAGACTCAATATCCCCTACTGTTCCTCCCACCTCAACAATAGCCAAATCAGATTCAGCCGATTCAGCGGCATCTCGAATGTGAGCTTTGATCTCATCAGTAATATGAGGGATCACCTGAACCGTCTTACCCAAGTAACCGCCGGCTCGCTCACGACGAATCACGGAATCATAGATCCTTCCGGTGGTGAAGCTATTCTTGCGAGTGAAACGGGCACTTTGAACAAAACGAGAGTAATGCCCGAGATCCAGGTCCGTCTCAGCGCCATCATCCAGCACGAAGACCTCACCATGCTGGAAGGGGGACATTGTTCCCGGATCCACATTTAAATAGGGATCCACCTTAATCATCGTCACTTTGATCCCGCGGGCCTCCATCAACATCCCAATAGAAGCTGCGCTAATTCCCTTACCAATACTGGAGAGGACACCACCGGTAACAAAAATATACTTTCTCTGCTTCTGAGGCTTAGCCATTTTTCTTTTCCAATCGCAGCTTCATTCGCTCTCTCACTTTTTCAAGATCCTGAGGCGTGTCGATTCCAAAAGATCCCGATGAAACCTCGACCATTCCGATCTGAATCCCATTTTCCAACGCTCGCAGTTGTTCGAGCACTTCTCCTTTTTCGATTGAGGAAGGTGGAAGATCGCAGAATCGAAGCAATGTTTCTTGGCGATAAACGTAAATACCCAAGTGCCGCCTGCACGCGAGATCACTCAACTTTTGCGGTCTCTCACCACGAGAGTACGGGATAGGATGCCGAGAGAAGTATATCGCCTTACCGTTCCGATCGGCGATCACTTTCACGACTGAGAGCTCGTCTAGCTCCTGTATCGAGGCCACCGGACACATCGCTGACCCTACCTCGAAACCCTGATCACGCACCAAAGCTAGAGCTGATTCGATCGTCGCAGCGGGCATCTCTGGTTCGTCGCCCTGAACGTTGATCCAAATCTCATTCGGACCTGAATGCGCCATCCGGGCCACTGCGGCAACTCGGTCTGTCCCACTCGTGAGATCAGGCGAAGTCATCACGACCTCGCCCCCGAAAGCCCTGACCGTTTGAGCCACCCTTTCGTCATCCGTGGCAACCACCACGCGATCAATGCCCTGAGCTAGGCGAGTGTTTTCGTACACCCATTGGATCATGGGTTTTCCCTGAATTTCCGCTAGTGGTTTCCCAGGAAGACGCGTTGCGGAATAGCGCGCCGGAATCACGGCTGTTACCTTCATGGGAGTTCAGCCTATTCGCCAGGTAAGAACTTCGTCAAAGAGTTTCTTCAGAAGAATCAAGATGATTGGTTATCCCTCACGTACTTACTCAAACGCGAGTTCTCCCACCTGATCAGACGCCAAAAGGATCACAATTCGATCCGCTCGACCGCTTTCGAGGTCTACACTTGGCATGATCCCGATCCCACTCAATCCCCCAGGCTTCGAAACAGAATCAGCTCCTTGCAGAGGATCGTAACAAAAACTCAACCCCAGCCCCGGCACACCCAACTGAAGACCGACCTCAGAGCTCAGGACCCGCAGACGCTCTGATTCTTTCACCGAGCTCAGCAGGCTACCTTCTCTTTTAAGCCTCCACGCGTCTTCAGAATCAGAACATAGGGAAGCTTCCTCCACTCGAAACTGAAGCCCCACCTGATCAAAAAATCGCAAACGTGTGGGTCTACCTGATTCGATCGCTTCGAGCTTGAGACGATTCAGCTCCTGAGCCAACAGCCGAGATGCCCCCATGGCCTTCCAGCGTGGTCCACGGTCCATCAAAATTGGGATCGACGCAAAAAACAAAAACAAAACAGCCGTTCCCAGGATCCAAAAAAATCGAGCACGTCGAATCCGGAGCTCGATTTTTTCCCAAAGCTCAAAATTGCGCCACTCGGCATCATGCCATCTTTTCTCAGCTACATCGGATTCATGAATGGGAGCCATAGAATTTCCGCCAAACTCTCCTGAAAAAAGTACGCGACTAATGCACCGATCACCAGAAACGGTCCATAGGGCAAAGCCACTTTCAGTACTGATTCAGTCTCTCCAGACTTCTTCTGAGTCCACCCCAAAAGTAAACCTAAAGCACTACCGAGTACCGAACTCAATAGAATCACAGTAAATACCCCGGTCAAACCGAGAAAGGCCCCCAGAACAGCGAGGAACTTAATATCCCCACCCCCAAGTCCCGATCTCGCGGTCATCGACCAATACAACCAAGCGAAGCCGTAAAATATTCCAAAGCCACCTAGCGCACCGAGCAGACTCCCGGTGACCCCCAAGTGAGGATCCAAAGCCGCAGTCAATAGCCCGAGCAATACGCCAAGTAAGTTCAAGCGATCCGGAATGATCCGATGATCTAGATCAATGAATGTGACCACAATCATCAAGGCGAGAAACGGGATGTCCCTGATCCAGAGGACCCAACTCCAACCCTTAAACAAGTAGGCAGCCAGAAACAGAAGACCAGTCAAGAGCTCAACTAAGGGATATCTGGGCGAAATCGGCTGAGCGCACCCACCGCACTTTCCTTTTAACAGGATGAAACTCACGAGAGGAATATTCTCGAACCAACGGATCGAATGCTGACAAGCTGGACAGTGGCTCCCGGGCTTCCATAGCGACTCACGACGGGGAAGTCGGTAGATCACCACGTTCAGAAAACTCCCAATCAGCAAACCCAACACTAAGACAAAGGTCGCAATAAGCCCACGAGAACTCGGGTGCCCCAAAAGTAAGCTCAGATCAGACACGTCAGTCATCATTGCAATGAACTCCTTCGTTGAAACATCCACCCGCCGAGTCCTACTAGGGATACCGAGAAAACGAACCCGTAAATCAATGTGCCACCCCAGTTTTTCCAACCTAAGATGAGAAAATGATTCACTTCGAACTCTCGGACAAACAACTCAAAACGAGGAAAGACTTGGCCCAAGCTGAGGAGGAGCGAAAGGAGCACATCTGAGACACTCCCATCTCCCACCTGAAGTTGTTGGTGGATCTGCTTGAGTAACGACTGCTGATGTCCAAAAATCCAGCTCATTGCACTCAAGCTTGCCGCAAGAGGAGGCCGAGAGATCGAGCTCCAAAACACAGCTACGGCTCCTAAAAGTGCGGCTTCGGCGAGGACCAGAACACTCACTTGAAGTACACCCAACAAACTCCCTTCAGGGCTCAACAGCTTCTGCGAAAGAGCCCATCCGAGAACCATGATCCCACCGTTCACTAGAATCAGCGCTAAGAGTCCAATGTACTTCGAAAAAACGAACCGACTCCAACTCACGCGACGGGAGAGCATGAGCTGAATAGTTCTTCGTTCGATTTCGCGATGAACCATTCCAACCCCGAGGAGTAAGGCTAAACCGAGCAAACAAATCCGAATCGAGACATACCCCCAAGATGCGACGACACGATCGGCACGAAACGGATCGACACTTCCCCCCAGAATCGACACAAACAAAAAGAACCCACCAAACGCAGATGATACCCAGAAGACCCGGTCACGCATCCACTCCCGGTAAGTGTTTTGCGCGATCTGAAAAACAGCTCTCATCTTTGATTTCCCTCTGCAGAGACCTCTGTTGCCAAGCCAAGAGTATGCATCCCAACCACTTGGGCACTCTCATGCTGAGCCCAACGCAAAAGACTCTCCATTGAGCCACTCCCTTGCACCGTCACACGAATTACCTGAGCCCGCTCCAAGCAATTGAGCAATACAAGGTCTACAGGTCGTGCTCTTGACTCAATAAAATCCCGCAGACGCTGACTGAACATCGACAGGTCATCGTGCGACCAAATAATTTCACGTTTGAGTGATTCGCATTTCTGGGAATTCGTCCCACTAAAGCGCCCACCAGAGTTGATCAGTTCCCGCTCAATCCGACCTTGATTCATGTGAAGAATCCGATCCGCCAACACTTCTGCGTCAGCGAAAGAATGGGTCGTCATCAGGAGAGCTTTTCTCGTTCCAACCCACCCAGACAGAAGAGTCTGCATAGCGCTTCGCCCCTCTGCATCCAGTCCGCTCATAGGTTCGTCAAGAATCAATAAATCAGGATCGTGCATCAGAGCTTGAGCGACCCCTACTCGCTGAAGCATTCCCTTGGAAAAGTTTCGAAGAGATTTTTTGGCAAAACTCTCCAATCCGATTTGCTTCAAAAGGCCTTTGGCTTTCTCCTCCGCCCCGGATCGAGTCATCCCAGAAACTTCACCTAAAAAAGCTAAGAAACGAAGTGCGTCTAGATGCTCATAAAAGTAGGGCCGCTCCGGGAGATACCCCACTGTGCCGGAGAGCTGTACTGTTCCGAAGTTTGGACGCCTCACGCCTGACAGAATCTGAAGCAGTGTCGTCTTTCCTGCACCATTCTTTCCTAACAGAGCAACAATTTCACCCCGCCCCACTTGCAGACTCACGTCATCAAGCAAATGGAGTCGCTTCATCCAAAAACCGGATCGGACGGAACAACTCAGCTTTTCCGCTCGTACAAGTGCGATCTGTCGGTCAATCACTCGGAGCTCCTTTCGTGTCTAGTATTGCCTGGGAGTTCAACTCTTCCCCCAAAAACTCCTGCCGCAGGAGTGCCTTTCGATTCCACTGAGAGCCCTCAAAGCCTACCCAATGTACGGCCTCAGCAAGGTCCACCATTCCAGAAATGGAATCCCAGCGAACCGCCTGAGATGACAGCAACCCATGCACCCGTTTAAAATAAAACGTACTGAAGACGCTCAAATTTGTCGTCGATGGTCTTTGAGCGTTTCCGCGCAACCAGGCGCCGAATCTTCGATTCATTTGAGCGAGCTCGATCATGAGATCTACTCTCTGTTTTTTCTCTCTCCACACTCCACCCGCTTGAGCACTTCCCAAGCGAGGGTCTCGCTGTGAGATGCGCACCTGCAAGGCCAGCCACTCGCTATATGCTCGAAGAGAGCCAACCGGCGTCAGGAGATCTTTGGAGAACTTTTCCACCCAAAGAGGAGCACCCCAAGCCACTGCTTGTTGAAGGGCACGAACACCCTCATGCACTTGGCCCAGCTCAAGGGCGAGAAAAAAGCCTAGATGAACATTAAGCTCCCATGCAGATGACCAAGAGCGACCAGCCTGAAAGAGTTCCTCCGGAACCCTCCCCTTTAGTCGAAGATCGACTGCCTGTTGCAAGATCTCCCGCGCCGCCTCGGCATCATCTAAGACGATCCCAAGGACAGTCGACGAGTAGCGGTACGGTTCATAAAAATAGGGGTCTGTTTCGATCAAATCCTTCAACGCCAGATAAATGGGAGCACGCTGCCCCAAGGGAACTCGCTCGACCCGAGAATCCGCTAGAATTTGCATCCACCTCAGATTGGACCAAGCATGTCGAAATCCAGCCCACTCTTCGAGCCGTTCCTCCTTCGAGCCCGAGGCGTGATCCACCACCCGATTAGAAGCAATCAGGAGAAGGAGAACGAAGATCGGCAACGCCACTCTCGGAAGGGATCGAAACAACTGATAAGATTTTGAGACTTCGAACGCTTGGCTCTTCACGTCAACGAGGAGTCTGCATCGAATTCGAACAAAAAAAAAGTGACGCTTCAGGGGGACTAATTAGGGAGTCACTGGATCCAATATTCCGGGTTGCTTAAAGCTCGGAAGCAGATCCGACAAATGAGCTTCACGAACCAACCTGAGGTGATTTTTTTCGGATGGAGAACGTCGCCAGGATGCAATCAGTGTTGATCGGACAGTCGAAGGGAAATGGATCATGTGCTGAAGAGCATCTGGCACATGAGTCGTGCCCGTATAAAAAGAGCGAATCGGATCTTCAAAGGTTTTCCAGTCCATCCGAAGCTCTTCGTCTGTGAGGAGCGCTCGATCCAACTGACTGACCAATGAGTCTAGCAAACTCGTCTCACACAATAAAACCAACTCGTTCAAGCGATCCCCCACGATGGGATCCCACTCATGTACAAACTCTGGATCGGACTCAACCATCTCCCGAATCATGGACTCGGAGCAATTGGCCGTCCAAGGTCCTTCAGGAAAGAAAAACAACATGCAAGGCCCACTCAAAGTCAGACTGAACACGAGATCATTAAAGCTCGCGATCCAGACCTGACCCACTGCTCGAATAGGCCCAGGAGGAAAGGCATCCAATAACTGTTTAAAACGCGCAGGATGAAAGGGGCGTCGTCTCCGATAGATTACCCAATCTAGTCCGTCTGCATTTGCGAGATAAGGAAATGCAGGCTCCCGAATGACTTGCCCCATATCCATCGAACGAGCAGTGAACTCATCCTTACGAATCGGGTGCGCCGACGTGATTTTTTTCCAACCGACTTTTGACGTGACAGATTGAAGGTCAACGGGACCATCGCTCAATGGCCGTGAGCACTCACCGAGAAGAAGCCGAAAATCAAACGGAGTCATCCGGAGAATCCTTGCCGCAGGATTAATCGCCATGACGATCTCTTCCACATCTCTTAAATCTGAGACACTGAGCGAGTCGCTATGCATCAGCAAGACAACGGTACTCATCTCCAGCTGAAAAATCAGGGTGTCTGCGACCCACTGCTCATCCAGACCCGCCACGGTTGGCTCCTGTGAGGTCTCAGATCCACGTTGAGAAGCCTTTCGGCGTCGCGGGGACGAAGCTCGCTTACCGGAAGGGTCAATCTGTGCATCCGACTCCTCCACCAAAGGGCTATCGTCGGCGAGCTGCTCGTAAAACCTCCGTGCATCCAGCACCGTCACAACCGCACTGAGGTGCTGAGGGACGACATCTCTCTTTCGGGACTCCCGACGACGAGCGACCCAGTCTGAATAATGAGCAAAGGACTGAGCCAAATCTCGGACATCCAACCCAACCGGTACCTCCAGGAGCGCAACCGATGGAAAAACGGGTTTTCCCCGTTCGATGTCCCAGTTCAATGACGCAACCCGATGAGAGGACCGAAACTCATCGGAAATCTCGGAATGAAAACCGAAAAAGCCTCCTGTTTCCCAAGAAACAGCTTCCGCGTCAAAGCTAGCTCCCCGCTTACCTTGCGAAAGTAAGGAATCGTCTGCGACGGAGAATAGCTCCCGATCCTGGTACAAACGCTTAAGAGTCGAGACCGCCTGGGTAACCAGATCCGACTCCAGCCCCATGAAGGCCGCTGTCGCAACAGATTGCCCGACTTCCCGCGGAAAGCGAATGACAGAACTGGACGCTGGATTATGAGAGGAAGAAGAGTTAAAGCTCGAAGTCATTAAAAAAACCTAGCCTGCTCTTACTATTTCTGTCGAAGAAGTTGCAACCCAGACTTTTTTTGATTAAGAGCGGCTTCTACGACTTTTAGAGAAAGGCAGGAGTGTCATGGCAGTTCCTAAGAAAAAAGTGTCCCGGAGCCGCAGAAATATGCGCCGTTTTTCGGCTGCGTACCAGCTGGATCCAGTGACCTGGACGGCATCCTCGGTCAATCAAGAGATGGTTCGCCCTCACACGGTGACTCTTGATACCGTCGACGCATACGTGAAAGCTCGCAGCGAGAAAAAAGCAGCTCGCAGCAACAAGAGTGCATAATTAGTTTTCATTTTTTGCTTAAAAAAAAGCCCACATTTTCAAGGGAAATCCCGAAAAAATGTGGGCTTTTTTTATTCTTTGAGCCCCTATTTGGACAACCAAAGCTCAAATCAAAGAGCATCAAAGAGCGAGTCGATGTCGACCTCAGCCTGTTTCGTTTCAAAAAACTGCTTCACATCTTGAGGCTTCACATGAGCGAGAGCCTGAGGGTTAACCAGCCCAACGCAGACCTTAATCTCAAAGATAGCCTGGTCACTCAGGACCTTATAGCCCTCCACAAACTCTAGTCCTCTCCTGACCTGCGAAAGAGCCGATTCTTTGACGTAGGAATCGGGAATCCCCATGTTCATGTCGACGCCCTGAGCTCCCAAGAGTTTCTTAACGCCTCCCAGGACCACATTTAGGTACTCACGGGCAAAATCTTGAATAATCGAGGGCGTAACCCTCTCCTCGGGAAGATTAATACTCTTGGAGACGACACCCCGTAAGTCTGATCCATAAAACCCCAGACCGATAGTCAGCTTCACCGCATCATTACTCAGGTCACAGTAAGCTTGGACGCCGTCGGAGCTAAAAACAGTAGAGAGATCCTGCAACCGATCCAAAGGCTCCGTTCTCCCAGACACCCCTGCGACATAATCCTCAAGTCGATAGAGCGCTGCTTGGACACCAATTTCAGCGATCGTTTTTCGAAGGGCTACATTTTCAGCGACATGTACTGAGCCCATAACGAAGGCCCTCTTTCTACTCTTCCGGCTCGCGAAGGTTATCTCCTTCAGTTTCTAAGATCTTAAACTGATTCCATTCGAATGCCCATCCTGAACTTTTTGACACCCCCAAAACAGCAACCCCTTGATCTCAAAGGAACTTTGAAATCAAGGGGCGCGACATTTTTTCCGGTGTTAGATCTTTAACGGCTTTTAGGCGGCAGATCTCGTTTTAAGGAAGCCAACCCCGCAAAAGGATTATTGAAGGCTGCAGCGGGCTTGGAGGGCGCGTTTCCACCACCTGAGCCCCGATGGAAAGGACGCGAGGAGGACCCTCCACTTGCCCCACTCTCCCGAGCCGAAGGAAACTTCGGCCCCTGAGATGGAGACGGACGACTGGAGACCTCCTTCTGATGCGAACGAGTCGACTGAGTCACACCTGTCGAACCCTCTTTGGCCGCGCGAATCGATAAAGCAATCTGGTTTTTCTCCAAGTTGACTTCCATCACTTTCACTGTGACGTGATCTCCGGGACTCACTGCCTCTCGAGGATCCTTCACGAAAGTTGTACTCAACTGCGAAATATGAACCAAACCATCCTGATGCACGCCGATGTCCACGAATGCACCAAAGTTAGTCACGTTGGTCACAATCCCCGGACAAATCATTCCCGCCTTCAGATCCCTCACTTCTGCAATGTCTTCGCGAAAGCTAAATGCAGAGAATTTTTCCCGAGGATCACGTCCAGGCTTTACCAACTCTTTGCAAATATCATCAGCAGTGAACTCACCCACGGCCTGCTTGAAAGCAGGAAGCTTCCGGAGAGCTTCAACGCCTGAACCAATCAAATCCTTCGTGGTTTTACCGAGTGCGGCCGC
>Ga0169931_10004796_pt1 | contig 20914 bp, 18 predicted proteins | sample Kivu_15m_20L_FD_129675 | JGI IMG/M metagenome (GOLD analysis project Ga0169931, IMG submission 129675) | Freshwater microbial communities from Lake Kivu, Western Province, Rwanda to study Microbial Dark Matter (Phase II) - Kivu_15m_20L... | ecosystem: Environmental > Aquatic > Freshwater > Lake... | reverse complement strand
GTCGGGGATGACCACATCGAGGTTCAGCCGCGTGAGGTAGCGCTCGAGGCTCACCTCGCGCAGGCGGATGGCGTGGATCGCGCCGTCCTCGGTGACCAGCCGCGTGACCGTGGGCCGGTCGGCCAGCCGGCGGACGAGCGCGGGCCACTCGCCGGCCGGCAGCGTCTCACGGTCCAGCAGCCCGGAGAACGCCGCCTGCTCGGCGAGCGAGGGCGTGAACAGCGGCGAGAAGAGCAGATCAATCTCGTAGTCCTCGAGCGCGCCGAGCTGGTCGGTGAAGAACGCGCCCAGCTCGTCGCGGCTCACCGAGTAGTGCGACGCGAGATGGTCCACCACCTGTTTGAGCAGCGCACGGGGCCGCTCCAGCTCGGCCGTGACCGCGTCCACGAAGACTTGCATGGCGCGGAGTATGCGGCGGGGAAAAGGCAATGCAACCGGGAAGCCGGCTTCCCGCCTGGAGATCCAAGCATTTGGGGTGGCGAGGATGGGAGAATCCGCTTGGCCAGAATTTGCGCCCTCCCTACTTTGTCCGGTGGTGAAGGGCGGACAGCCTGCTCGCCACAGCCCGACACGTCGCATGGACACAGAAACTGAGGCCGCTTACATCGCCGGAGCCAGAGCGGTGTTGCAAACTGAAATCAACGAGCTGCACCGGATGGCGGCCCGATTGGACGCCTGCTTCGCGCAAGCCGTGGACTGCCTGCGGCGGGCATTGCTCGCTGAACGCAAGCTCATCGTCATCGGCGTGGGGAAATCCGAAAACATCGCGGTGAAAATAGCCGCGACGTTTAACAGCACGGGTGCACCTTGCGTCGCGCTCAACTGCCAGAATGCCTCGCACGGGGACCTCGGCGTCGTCTGTGCAGGCGACGTGGTCCTGGCGTTGAGCTACAGCGGCGAGACCAATGAACTGCTTGACCTGCTGCCCCATCTACGGCGGCGCGGCGTCACCATCATCGCGCTGACTGGGCGGGCCAACTCCACGCTGGCGGCGCACAGTGAGATCACCTTGAACGTGCAGGTCGATCAGGAGGCCTGTCCGCTGAACCTCGCTCCCACTTCCAGCACCACCGTGATGCTGGCGCTGGGGGACGCGCTGGCGATGGTGCTGCTTCAAGCGCGCGGCTTCGCGGCGGAGGACTTCGCGGCCCTGCACCCCGGCGGCCAGCTCGGTCGGCGGCTGCTCACCCGGGTGACGGACATCATGCGCAAGGATCAGCAACTGGCTCTCGTGCCCCCCTCCGCCACGGTGGCGGAGGCGTTGAAGGCCATGACACATTGCCGGGCGGGGGCCGTGGTGGTGGTGGAAGCGGACGGGCTGCTGGCCGGGATTTTCACTCATGGCGATTTCGTGCGCGGTTACCAACAGGACCGGCACATTGCCGACCATCCCGTCAGCCAGCACATGACCCGTAACCCGGTAGCCGTCCGTGGTGACCGCCTGGCCGCCGAGATCATGTGCATCCTCGAAGGCCACCGCATTGACGAGATCATCGTGGTGGATGCACAGCGCCATGTCATCGGCTTGGTGGATGTGCAGGACTTGTCACGCGCCAGCATCCTTTGAACGATCGCTGTTTCAATCCGCCACCAGCCAGCGGCGGTAGATTTCCTCAATTCGGTCCAACATGAGCTCGACGGTTTGCTCCCGCGCCTGGAGCCCGAGTCGCATCCGCGAGGATGCGCCGCTCCTGCCCGACCCAGCCCTGGGAGGCCTCCGAGTGGACGATGCGCCAAGGGCGCGGTGGTTGGCCTGCCTCCTTCATGCAACTACCATCTTGGGGAGCACGCACCGATGGACACGCGAATTGGCCGCACGCTCAGGCGAGGTCATTTGAGCCGTTTGCGCAGGCTTGCCTGCAATTGTAGCCACGGCGACCAAACATTGGCCCGGAGCAAGTCCCCCCCGGTTATTTCTGGAACCACAGACTCAGCTGTTTTTTCCAGCACAAGGAGGCTGCCAGCCAGCGACTCGCGTTGGTAATTGCTCCAACCTTTCAAAAAATGATCCACCGCCATAACCACCCCGGGACAGCGGGGGGCGTAGTCGTGGAAGCACACGCGCCCGCCCACGGAAAGCAGCCGCGTCCACCGCAAATCCTGCGTGACGTATCGAATCTTGTGCGCCCCATCAATCAGCATGAAATCAAACTTTTCCCGCGCCGCCTCGGCCTGTCGAAACGCTGAGTCGCTTGTGGCAATGCGAAATTCCACCGCGTCCGGGTCGTAGCCGTGAGCGCGCAAATTGTCCCGCACGACTTCAAGCTGGTCCGGGAAATAGCGCATGGTGTCCACCACCACGAAGCGCGGCACATGGCCAAGCGGGAAGCAGCCCAGCATCGCGCATAGCGTGCCACCGGCAGCCGTGCCGATTTCCAGATGCCGGCCAGGGAACTGGCGGCGTCCGAGCAACGTGGTCAGGCAAGCCAACTCCTCCGACGTCATCTCAGCGGCACGGGTATGGGCGGTGGAGCGGACAGCCATCGCGCGCAGTGTGCTTAGGCGGCAAAAGTGCCGGCAAGCGGAATCTGGCCGGCGACTGGGCAGCGACGGGCGGGCAACTTTGTGTTCGTCATTGCCCCGCCGCGACCGGTAAAAAGCACTCCGTCCAGTCTTGTCCCCGTGCGACTCCTGTTCATCAAGCTCCGGCACATCGGCGATGCGTTGATCATGACGCCCACTCTGACGGCGGCGCGGGCGCATTATCCCGACGCCCAAATCTGGGTAGTGGTGCGCCATGGCTGCGAGGGCATACTGGCCGGCTGTCCCGCGATTGACCGGCTGCTGACCGCCGCTCCGGCGGAGAAATGGAATCGCAGCCTGACCACGCTCGGCTCGGAACTCAAGCTGGTGGGCACATTGCGACGGCAGGGTTTCGACTGCGCGTTCGAGTTGGGCGACAGCAGTCGGGGCCGCTGGCTGGCATGGTTGAGTGGAGCGAAGCAGGTGGCCGCCGATGGCAGTCTCCGGCCGCTCAACCGCTGGTGGCGACGCCGTTTCAACCTGCTGGAGATGCCCGTGGCCGAACGCAAGCAGTGCCATCGCGCGCGTAAGGACTTTCTGATTGCTGCCGGCCTCCTGTCACTGGGCGACGAGATCCCCCCGATGTGCTTCGCACGGGAGCGTGCAAGGAATTGGGGGGAATCCGATCTGCGTCCATCGTTCATCGTTTTCCATCCCGGCACCCGCTGGCTGCGGAAGCAGTGGCCGGTTGCGCACTGGGTGGAGTTGGGCCGGCGGCTGGCCGCACGCGGCTTTCAAATCGTGGTCAGCGCCGGCCCGGACTTGGCGGAGGTGGCGCTTGCGCGGGAACTGGAAGCCGCCATCGGAGCAGGCACGGTGAACACCGCCGGGCGCGCAGACTGGCGGCAACTGGCCGGTCTGCTGCATCGAGCTCGTTTGTTTGTCGGCGTGGACACGGCGGCCATGCACTTGGCGGCCGCCTGTCAGTGCCCGACCGTGGCGATCTTCGGCCCGTCCCACGCGGCGTATTGGCACCCTTGGCGCGTGCCACACGTGCTGGTCCGGCCGCCCGAGAAGATCATCGAAGCGATGCAGGCCCTGTCCTTGGAGGATCAGGAGCGGCTGGGCGGGCTGCTGACGGAGCGGGTGGCATTTGCTGATGTTCACGAGGCCTGCGAGCGGATGCTGGCGGAATCGGCGGAAGGACGCGGAGGTCAAGTTCCAGGTTTGCGCGCCTCGACGTAAAGGGAATCTGGCTTGCGTGGGCCATTCCCCGAGAGTGACTTGTCCAGGTTGTATTTGGGCCAGTGCAGGATGGCGGATTCGTCGAAACGCCGCTTCGTGACATCCACGAACCCGAGTTCGACCAGCAGAAGCCGCAGCGAAAGGCGGTCATACATCCACTTGTGCGCCTCTCCGGTTTGGCGCGGGTCGGAGGATTGGCCGCGCAATTTCCGCAACGTCTGCTTCACTTGGCGCTCGATCACCCGTCCGACGGAAGGCGGCCGTTTCGCCATCGGTGCTTGGCCCGAAGCCGCGCAATAGTAGCCGGCGAACTGGTCACCCATCCGCTGCCGCACGAAGGCCTCGTCAAACTGGCCGCGTTCGAGAGTCTGCCGCATCAGTCCGCCGGATTTGGTGCGCACCATTTGGTCAAGCAGTTCCAGCAGCATCCAGCGGTAGCGCAGGACGGCTTCGGCGGTGGGGTGGGCCTCTACGGCTTCGAGGCACCGCAGGTATTCGCGGCAGATCGTTTCCAAATCGGGCACGACCACGCGGCAGACGCCGCCCGGCTTGAGCACGCGGAACTGCTCGTGAAGAAATGTCCGGCCCTCCGCCGGCGTCAGGTGTTCGAGCACGTGCGAGCTGTAGGTCACGTCAAACGAGGCGTCAGGATAGGGCAGGGGACGGCGGATGTCGCACGCCTCCACGCCACGCGCGGGGGCCAGGTCCAGGTTTGTCCACTCGGGAAAAAAAAAGCTGCCGCAGCCAATGTTCAGGCACGCCGGACCTTCGGGCAGGCACTTGATCTTCATAGGAGCGCGTCGCGCGGAAAGCACACTCTAAACCTCGTTCCGGCGCAGCCTTTATTTTCGCATCGAAGTATATCCGTGCCGCACCCTACTCTGGGCGCGTGCAGGCAGATGAAAGGCCCGTGATCGTGGTCAGCGACACGCTGGAAGGCGGCGCGGCCGCAGCCACGAACCGTCTGGTGGACGCGCTCGCTGCGGGGACTCCGCCCCGGCTGGAACGCTGGCACTTCACCGCACAGCGGCGGGACACGCCGGCAACGGAGCGAAGTCTTGATCCTCGCGGCAAGCGTCCGCCGTTGGAGCGGCTGCTCAAGAACTTTTCGCGTCCGCTCGCTGACCGGCTGCGGCGACGGCGCCATGCGGCGGCGTTTCTCGACGCGGTCAACCGCACTCGGCCGATGCTGCTTAATCCGCACTGCATCCATACCTGCGGCCTTGATCACGTTGCGCTGCTTCAGTTGCCAGCAGCGCTGCCGTTGGTCTGGACGCTGCATGACTGTTGGCCGTTCCGGCCGGCGGCATTCCAATGGGAGAATCCGGTCACGGGAAGCATGGAATCCGTCTGCGCAGACCGGCCTGAAGTGGCGGCTACCGCACGTCGAAGAGAATTCTTGCTTAAGCGGACGCGCATCGTGCTCGTGGCACCATCCCGGTGGATGGTGGAGGAGGCTCGGCGCAGCGTTCCGGTGTCCACGCGGGTCGAGCATATTCCCTATGGCCTCGATCTGGCAGCATTTCGCCCTCTTGCGGCCGGGGTTGCGCGTGGCGCGCTCGGGCTTGCGCCGGACAAAGTATGGCTGGGCTACGGCGCGACCTGGGCCTGCTCCCGCAAAGGAACCGACCTGTTACCCGCCGCGCTGGGTCGCTTGGATTGCCGGGCAATCGGGCTGCTGATATGGGGCGAGGAACCGAAACTCGATTGGCCGCAAGGGTTGATGGTGAAATCGGTGGGACGAGTGGCGGAAACGATGAAGATGCGGCAACTGTTGGCCGCCTGTGATTTGTTCCTCTGCCCCAGCCGGGCGGACAATCTGCCGAATGCGGTGCTCGAAAGTCTGGCGTGTGGCACGCCAGTAGTGGGCAGTGACGCAGGTGGCATTCCGGATATGGTGCGGCCCGGCGAAACGGGCTGGCGCTTTGAGGCCGGCTGCGCGGAGTCGTTCGGCACGGCGCTTCAGTCAGCATTGAATGAGCGCGCGCAGTGGCCGGGGTATCGGCAGCGCTGCCGCCACGTCGCGGAGGCCGATTACGGAATGGAATTGCAGGCCGAACGCTACCGCCGCCTGTTTGCGGAGTTGCGCCACGACTGACCAGCTCTCATGCGTCTGTTTGCCCTCACCTTTGGCGGGCCGGATTCCGCGAGCACGCAGTATCGCCTGCTGCAATACGCGGATCTGTTCGCGGCGGCGGGCATCGAGTTTGGTTACGCTCCCGCCGCAGGCTTCTCCGACTTCGCCTCGCTTGCCGGGGCCGATGTCGTGGTGCTGCAAAAAACCTTGGTTTCCGGCGGCAAGCTCCACCGCATCCGCCAGCACGCGCGGCGGCTGGTGTATGACGCGGACGACCTCATCTGGCTGAGTCCGACCAAGAAACATCATTGGTGGACGCAGTGGCGGATTGAGCGCCGCCTCCGGCGCATCGTGCGCGCGGCGGACACCTGCGTCGCGGCGAATGAAGTCATCGCCGCCGATCTGCGGGCGCGGGGCGCGGCCCCGCTGGTCATCCCGATGTCGGTGGATGGCACGAAGTGGACGGACCGCCCGAAGCCCGAAGCCCCCGTGACGGTGGGCTGGTCCGGATCGCCTAAGAACCTGCCGTTTCTGCGGGCCATCCTGCCGGCAATGCGCGCGGCGCAGGAACGCTGTCCCACCGCGCGCTGGATGATTCACTGCGGCCAGGAGCCGGCGCTGGCGGGGCTGCGATACACTCATGTTCCCTTCGTGCCGGGTGAGGAGCCGTCCGTCGTCCGGCAATTTCACGTTGGCTTGCTGCCGTTGCCGGACGAGCCGTTCGCCCGGGGCAAGTCCCCGATCAAGGCCCTGCAATACTTTGCGTCGCGCATTGCGGTGGCGGGCGCGCCGGTGGGGGCCACGCGCGAGATGCTGCGCCACGACGAGAATGCCGTGCTGGTGGAAACCCCGGAAGCGTGGGCGAAGACGCTCATCGAACTGCTGGAGGACGCGCCGCGCCGCGGCCGGCTGGCCGCCGCCGCGCGCCGCACCTTCGAGACGGATTACGACGCCCCCGTAGTCTTCGACCGGCTCCGCCATGCGCTGCTCGCAGGGCGTTGAGCACCGCCGGCCGTCAAAAAGGTTGACGCTCCTCCGGGCCGCCCGGCTAATGGCACGCGTCGTTCATGCAGCATCTGGCGTCCATCTTGAAATTCGGCTGGCCCTATCTGCGCCGGTATTGGGTCCGCTTCGCCGCCGGCATCCTGCTGGGCGTCGCGTTTGGCATTTCCAACCTCGGTTTCGTGTGGGCGGGCAAGACCATCGTGAACCGGATGGACGCCGCCCAGATGGGCGCGCTGCTGGGACAAGGCGCACGCAAGAACAGCCAGCCGGTCGTTGCCGGCCCCTTCAGCGAGCGGCTGGAAAAACTCAAGACGGACCTGGAGCGCGGCGCGGATCAGCTGGTGGATCCGTGGCTGCCGCGCACAGGCCGGGCGGTGGACTGGCGGCAGATTCTCGGTGGCGTTCTGCTGCTGCCGCTGCTGGTGGCGGCGCGCGGCTACATCGGGTTCCTGAGCAGCTATTGCATGGGCTGGGTGAGCGAGCGCGTCGTCAACGACCTGCGGGCGGAGGTGCTGCTCAAGCTCAACAGCCTTTCCCTCGACTATTTCAACCGCGCCAAGATGGGCGACCTCCTGACGCGGGTGAACAGCGACACCTCCATGCTGCACCGCAGCCTGGACACCGGCCTGTCCATGGTGATCAAGGAGCCGGTCACGATTGTCGGCACGTTCGTGACCTTGGTGGTGCTGGACTGGCGGTTGAGCCTGTTCGTCTTCCTGTTTCTGCCGGTCTGCATGGTGCCGCTGATCGTGCTGGGCCGGAAGGCGCGGAAAGCCGGCCTGGCGGGCGTGCAGGCGACGGTGACGCAGTCGAGCCTGCTCATCGAGGCACTCTCCGGCATCCGCGTGGTGAAGGCGTTTGGCTTGGAAGCCCGGCAGGTGGCGCGCTTCCGCGAAATCTCCCGCGACATAATCCGGGCGGCGATGAAGAACCTGCAGGCGCGCGAGCTGGTGAACCCGGCCATCGAGACCGTGGCCATGCTCGGCCTGGGCGGGCTGGTGGTGTTCATCTTCCAGTCCGGCGCGCGGGTGGATGACCTCGCCGGCTTCCTGATTGGGCTGGTGCTCATCTTCAACCCCATCAAGAAACTTGCGTCCCTCCATGTGCTCTTCCAGCACACGAGCGCGGGCGTGCAGCGGCTGCTCGCGCTGTTCGCCGAGCAGCCGAGCGTCCGCGAGGCGGCGGAGCCGCAACGGCTGGACGGCTTCCAGCAGGGCCTGGAATTGCGCGGCGTGGGTTTCTCATATGGCGGCAAGCCGGTGTTGCAGGACATCCAGCTCGCGATTCCGCGCGGCTGCCGGCTGGGCATCGCGGGCGAAAGCGGGTGCGGCAAAAGCACGCTGATCAACCTGCTGTTCCGGTTCTACGATGTCACGGAAGGCAGCATCCTGATGGACGGACACGACGTGCGCATGGTCGCGTTGCGGGATTTGCAAAGTCACATGGCGCTGGTGAGCCAGGAGGTGGTGCTGTTCGACATGACCGTGGCGGAGAACATCGCGTGCGGCAAAGCCGGCGCGACCCGCGAGGAGATCGAGGCGGCGGCGAAAGGCGCGAACGCGCACGAGTTCATCCTGCAATTGCCGCAGGGTTACGAGACGCGCATCGGCGAGCGGGGCGTCACGCTGTCCGGCGGCCAGCGGCAGCGCCTGGCCATCGCCCGCGCGTTCGTGCGCAACGCGCCCATCCTGCTGCTCGATGAGGCGACCGCGTCGCTCGACTCCGCGTCCGAGGCGGAGGTGGAGTCGGCGATTGACCGGCTCGAACACAACCGCACCGTGGTGTGTGTCGCGCACCGGCTGGCCACGCTGGCCAACATGGACCGGATTTTGGTCCTGGCGGGCGGGCGCGTCGTGGAGAGCGGCGGCTACGAGGAACTGCTTCGCCGGGGCGGCCTGTTCGCGGACATGGCGCGCAAGCAGGGCATCAGCGCCGGCGGTGCTTCCGCCCGCGAGCTGCGGGTGGCGGCGGGCAGGCCTTGAGGGGTTTGCTTCAGGCGGCGGGCTTCGCCCGACGCCGGGTGCCCCACAGCCGCCGCTGTAGGCGGAAGCGATCCCAGAGATTCGTGACGCGAAACGGCACCTCGGCCGGGATGAACCAGTTGTTGATGCCGGTGCGTTTCACCAGCTTGTAACCGCGCGTGGGGAGATATTCGACCAGTTCCAGGTTGGTGAGATGATCCTCCAGCATCACGAGGCCCGGCCGGTGCCGCTCGAGCTCGAAGCCGCGCAGCACGTCCATTTCCATCCCTTCGACATCAATGGAAACAAAGTCAATCCGGGGGTTGCCCGCCTCGGCCAGAATGTCATCCAGCGTGGCCAGCCGGACGGTCTCGGTTTTGACGGCGACCATGTTCTTCCGTTTGGGAACCTTGACCATGGCGCAGACATCCTGGCTGGGAATCTTCAGCTCCACGAGGCCCCGGTCCTCGGCCGCGCCGATGGCCACCTGAAACACCCGGCTCGCCTTGCGCGCCTCGCGCAGCAGCGCGCACTTCTCCGTCAGCGGCTCGATCAGAATCCCGCCCCACCCGCGCTGCTCCAGGAACCAGGTGTTGCTCAGTTCGGTGGGGTGGTTGGCCCCGACCTCGACGAAGAAGCCATCCGGCTTGCGCCCAAAGTGCTCCCAGACCAGGGCGTCCTCTCCAAATTGGGAAAATGATTTCATGGCGGTGTGTTCAGTTCAGACAGGTGTGAGTGGCGGGGTGGTTCGAGCGGGGAGGAACCGGTCATTGAGGCCGGCGGCGGCGCACTGGACCAGCCGTTTCAACTCCGACCGATACGGTTCCACGGGGAAGGAGTAATGCCGTTTGCCCTCCTGATATTCGGTGCCCGAATGGAAACGGAGGGCGCGATTGCCCGCCAGGATCGCCAAATCCCGGAAGTTGGCCCCCCAGCCGGTGGGCTTGAACGCGCCGCGATCCAGAATCACGGCCAGTTTGCCGGTGGTGAACAGCAGGTTCGTCAGGCCCTGGCCCACCGGGCCGATGATGACCGGGGCGGCGTTGAACTTGAGGATTTGCTGCGGCAGCGAAAGTTCGCTGAGTGTGAGCCGGTCCACGGGTCCGAGCACGTCGCGCGTCGCTTCGAGGAGGGCGGCCTCGTTGCTGATCCGCTTGTCCGGGGCGTCGGCGCGGGAGATGAAGACCGGGTTGCCGCGCGGTGGCTGGTCCAAGGGAACGGCCAGCTCGGCAAACACGCTGGCCACCATCCGATCCCGAATCGCGCGGTAGATGGCCGGATCGGGATGATTGTTGGTGCCGTTGATCGTCGGGACGTAAAACAGCTCGTCAATTTGCAGGGTGCCGTTGGTGCATTCGATCACCCGTTGCGGGTCAATTCCGAGGCGGGTCAGATAGCGAAGCTGCCACTTGCTGTGCCCGAACGCGCAGAGGATTTTGATCTTGGGTTCCTGGCGCAGCAGGTCCAGGGCGACCATCAGCCGGGGGAGATGATTCAGGATGAAGTGCCCATGACTGTCGTGGGCGAAGCCCGTCAGGTGGAACACCGGCTCGCGCACCCGTTGGGACAGAAATGGGATGGGCCGCCGGATTTTGCTGCTGGGCAGCCGTTGCACGAACTGACAGACATCCAGCAGCCGGCCGTCCTCGAGGAAAACATTGCCCTGATCACCCACGGCCCAGACCTTGCGGAGATGATACAGGTCCGCCTGCGGATAGGAAATCGGCAGGGTGCGCGTCTCGGGCAACTGGTAAAATTCCGCCTCCAAGCGGTTGTCGAGCTGCGCCTGGCCGGCCGGATGCAAGGACGACACCGGCTGCACCGCGCACGCATCAGGTGCCCCGCTTCGGCTCAATTGCCTGCCCAGGCGCGCATTGGCGCTGGCATACCAATCGTGCATTCGGCGGCGCAGAATCTTCATCAGCGGACGCGCTTCAGCCAGCCCTTGGGGTGATGCGTGATGAGGAAACGGTCGCAACGTTCCTGGTCCACCACGAAGTCCGTGCGCCCGCGCAGGAAATCCTCGATGGCCGGCAGCGGGCCGGGCCGTCCACGGCGGAACCGCTTGAGCGTGTCAATCACCCCGTCCTGCACCATGCAAAAGCTGCCCACGGTGACGAAACCGGCGTAGGCTTCGAGTTCCGCACGGACATGCTTCATCGAGTGGTCGCTGTCGAGAATCACCATCACCGGCCCCGGCGAGGCGGCCACACGCTGGCGCATGACTTGCAGCACTGGCTCTCCCACGGAGCTGCCCAGCAGAAACTCAACGCGCGGATGCGCGCGGTCGTGCAGTTTTTCGACATCCACGGTGACGATGCGTCCCTTGCCCATGAGGTCGAAGAGCTGCGCGTAGAACATCGCCGAGCCGGCGCGGTTGGTGCCGCACTCGATGAGCAGGTCCGGCTTCACCTCGAACAGCGTCTCCTGGATGGTCCAGAGGTCGAGCACGTTCTGCCAGACCGGCTGGCCGAGCCAGGTGATGTTGCCGAAGTTGTTGGTCTTGCGCACGAGCTTGTCGTGAAAGCGCTGGAAGACCAGTTTGTCGAGGTGCTGTTTCATGGCGGGCGGCGGAGAACCGTCGCCGGCGTTTTCTATCCGCCGCCGCCGGGCGCTTCGAGCAAAAACTGTCCGGCCCCGCCCGCTGCGGGCCGCGCAATTGACTTTTGGAAGGTGGCTGGCGCAGCATTTCCCCGCTTTGACCGCCGCCGTGTCACCACCCCAGTTCGCCGTTGATTTCGCCATTGGCCGGCGGCGTGTCGGGCCGCAACAACCCGTCTTCGTGATCGCGGAGGCGGGCGTGGCGCACTTCGGCGACATGGCGCTGGGGCGGCAGTTGGTGGAACTGGCGGCGGCGGCGCAGGCGGATGCTTTCAAACTGCAGGTCTTCGACGTCGAACAGATGATCGCGCGGCGCGCGGCGGAGTGGCGAGACCGGTTGCGACCCCGGACATTGAGCTTCGATCAGGTTCGCGAACTGCGTGAGCTGTGCCGGGAGCGAAACCTGGAGTTCATCCTCACCGCTCACGACGAGAGCAGGATCGAGTGGCTCACGCGGCTGGAGGTTGCCGCCGTGAAGGTCGGTTCGGGGGAGCGCAACAACCCGGTGTTCCTGCGCCAGCTCGCGGCGCTGGGGCGGCCGGTCATCCTGTCCACCGGCATGTATGCGGAGGCGGATGTGCGGGAGGCGCTGGCAGCGTTGCAGGCGGGCGGCTGTCGCGAGGCCGCGCTGCTGCATTGCAACACGTCGTATCCGACTCCGGCCGGGGACGTGAATCTCGCCGCGATGGACCGGTTGCGGGAGCTGTTCCCCGGGCCGGTGGGCTACTCGGACCACACGGCGGACGACCTCGCGGTCATGTGCGCCGTCGCGCGCGGCGCGCGGGTGATCGAAAAGCACATCACCATCCTGCGCGACGTGCCCAACGCGCAGGACTGGAAGGTGTCCGCCGGGCCGGAGGATTTCCCCGAGTTCATGCGCCGCGTCCGCCGGGTGGAGCAGCTCGTGGGGCACGGGCGGAAGGAGGTTTCCGCCAGCGAGCAGGGCGCGCAGGTGTGGGCGTTGAAATCACTGGTGGCTGCGCGCCCGCTGCCGGCGGGCACGGTGCTGGCCGCCGCCGACTTGGCGGCCAAGCGTCCCGGCGACGGCATCCTGCCAAACCGGTTGGACGAAGTGACCGGCCGCCGCCTGGGCCGCGCGCTGGAGCCGGATGAACCCGTCCGCTGGGAGGATCTGACATGAAACAACGCCACATCTGCGTGTGGTCCGGGAAGCGCGGCGGCTTCGGCGCGATGACTCCGACCATGCAGGAAATCGCCCGCCAGCCGGACATGAAGATGTCCGTCGTCGTCACCGACCAGCATCTCTACGACCGCTTCGGCAAGACGATCAAGGAGGTGAAGGACAGCTTCCCCATCGCCGCCGCCATTGACATGGAGCAGCGCGGTGACGCGAACCGCGACCGCGCGCGCGCCATCGGCGTGTGCCTGACCAAATCCGCCGACGTGCTCGCCGACCTCGCGCCGGACATTCTGCTCGTCATCGGGGATCGTGGCGAGGTCTTCGCGGCGTGCATCGCGGCGCACAACCTGCGCATCGCCATCGCCCACGTGCAGGGCGGCGATGTCTCCGGCAGCCTGGACGAGCCGGTCCGGCACGCGATCACGAAGCTCGCGCACATCCACTTCCCATCCACCGAGGCCTCCGCGCGCCGCATCCTGGCGATGGGCGAGGAGGCGTGGCGCGTCCACGCCGTCGGGGACACGCACATTGACCAGATTCTGCTCGGCAAGAAGACGCCGCCGGAGGAATTGTGCCGCCGCTATCAACTGGCGGAGGGCGAGCCGTTCCTGCTGGTGCTGCAACACTCGGACTCGACCGACCCCGGCAACAGCCAGCACCACATGGCCGAAACGCTGGCGGCCGTGATGACCTTCAACCTCCGCACGCTGCTGGTCTATCCCTGCTCGGACCAGGGCTTCGAGGGCATCATCCAGCAAATCGAGGCGCACCGGGGCCAGCCGCGCGTGACCGTTCACCAAAACATTCCAGCTTCGGACTTCATCGGCCTGCAAAGCCTGGCCGCCGCGCTGGTGGGCAACTCCTCCGCCGGCTTGATCGAGACGCCTTACTTCGGCCTGCCGGCGGTGAACGTCGGCGACCGGCAGATCGGGCGCGAGCGTTGCGAGAACGTGCTCGACACGCCTTACGACCGGGAAAAAATCCGGGCGGCCATCCACCGCGCGCTGAACGACGCGGCCTTCCGCGCCGCGTGCCGGCAGGTGCGCCCGCCCTTCGGCGACGGCACCGCCTATCGGCGCATTGCCGAAGTTCTGCGGACGGTGGCAGTCAACGAGCGGCTGCTCAACAAGCGGATGAGCTATTGAAGCCGAACGCCCTCTATTACCGGATCCTCAAGTATCAGCCGGACAACCTCGAGTTGCTCCACCGGCTCTTCACCGTCACGACCGTGGATGACCCGCGCGCGGACACCGATGCGCTGCTGCGCGAGGCCGAGGTGATCTTTGCGCCGCTGGGATTCCTCGTGGACAAGGCCAAGCTGGACCGCTGCCCGCGCCTGCGGGCGGTGGTTTCCAACACCACGTCCATCCCGCACATTGACGCCGCCGAGGCGGCGCGGCGCGGCATCCACGTCTGCGCGCTGCACAACGAACAGGAGTTCCTGGCCACCATCACCCCGACGGCGGAGCACACCATCGGCCTGATGATGGCGGTCTGGCGGCGCATCCCGGCCGCGCACGCGGCGGCCTGCCGGGGCGAGTGGGACCGTCGTCCGTGGGGCGCACCCCGGATGCTCTCACGGATGCGGCTGGGCATCATGGGCTACGGGCGGCTGGGGCGGCGGACCGCTTTGATTGCCGGGGCGATTGGGATGACCGTGCGCTACTACGATCCCCACAAGCCGGGCAGCCTGGCGACGCTGCGCGAACTGGCCACGGAATCCGATGTGCTGAGTCTCCACGCCCCGGGCCGGACGGACACACGCGGGCTGGTGTCGCGCGAGGTGCTGGAGGCGCTCCCGCGCGGAGCCATTCTGGTAAACACCGCGCGCGGCGAACTGCTGGACACGGAGGCGCTGCTCGACTTGCTGGAGTCCGGCCATCTGGCCGGCGCGGCGCTGGACACGATTGACGGCGAGTATGACCCCGGCTTCCCGCCGGTCTTTGCGCAGTCTCGGCTGTTGGCCTACGCCCGGACGCACGACAACCTGATCCTCACGCCGCACATCGGCGGCTCCACGGTGGACGCGTGGGGCGAAACGGAGCGGCGCGTCTTGCTGAAGGCGGCGCTCTCTCTCGGCCTGCCGGTTGACATATGAAAACCTGGGCGCTCATCCCCGCGCGCGGCGGCTCGAAGTCCATCCCGTTGAAAAACCTGGTGCCGCTGGCGGGCGTGCCGCTGCTGGATTATTCGGCCCGCGCGGCGCAGGCGGCGGGCGGCTTCGAGCGCATCCTCTGCTCCACCGACGACGACCGGATCAAGGCGCGTTGCAGTGCGCTGGGCGTGGAGGTGGATCACCGGCCCGCCGAACTGTGCGGGGACGACGTGCCGGTGGCCGCCGTCGCGCGGGAACTGCTCCAGCGTGTGGCCGGCACCCCCGAGGTCGTCGTGCTGGTGCAGCCGACCAGCCCGTTCCTCCGCGTGGATCACATCCGGCAGTTGCTCGACGCGATGGCGCGCAGCCCGGAGGCGCAGTCCGGCCAGACCATCACGCCCTGTCCGCACAACTTTCACGCATGGAACCAGCGCGAGTTCGAGGCGGGCAAGGTGCGCTTCAAGTTCGCCGCCGAGCGGCAGACCGCCTACAACAAGCAGAAGAAGCCCAAGCTGTTCGTGTTTGGCAACCTGGTGGCGGCCCGGGCCGACGCGCTGCTGGGCGGGGCCAGTTTCTTCGCCGAGCCGTCCGTCGGGATCGAGGTAGCCTATCCCTACAACTTCGACTTGGACACGCAGGCGGACCGCGCACTGGCCGAAGCATTTCTGGCTGGCGGACTAATTGAGTTGCCACATATGCAGGCAGCTTCTTAAATCCGCCCACGATTATGCGAATTCTTGTTCTTGGCGCTGACGGTTACCTGGGCTGGCCCACCTGCATGCACTTCTCCGCTGCTGGCGACGCGGTGTGGGCGGCGGATAACTTCGCCAAACGGAAGTGGGAGTTGGAGGAGGGCATCGAGCCTTTGCTGCCAACACCCACGCTCCATCAGCGGGTTCAGCGGTGGAAGGAAGTTACTGACCGGGACATTCAATTACGCGTGGGGGATCTCTGCAACCATCGCTTTGTTTACAAGCTGCTCGAGGAGGTCAAACCTGACGCCATCATCCATTACGCCGAGCAGCCGTCCGCTCCCTACTCCATGCAAAGCCGCTCGACTGCGGTGGATACTCAGGTCAACAACGTGGTCGGCACGCTGAACCTGCTCTTCGCCATGCGCAGCGTTTGTCCTGAGGCCCACTTGGTGAAACTGGGCACCATGGGCGAGTATGGGACGCCGAACATCGACATCGAAGAGGGCTACCTGAACCTGAGCCACAACGGACGCACGGACACGGTGCTCTTTCCCAAGAAGCCCGGCAGCTTCTATCACCTGTCCAAGGTGCATGACAGCAACAACATTTATTTTGCCTGTCGCGTCTGGGGCATCACGGCGACGGACCTGAATCAGGGCGTGGTCTATGGCATGGACACCGACCAGACCGTGCTGGATTCCGAGCTGCGCACCTCGTTCCATTACGATGACGTTTTCGGCACGGTGCTGAACCGGTTTCTCGTCCAAGCATGCGCCGCCCGGCCATTAACTGTCTATGGCAAGGGCGGGCAGACACGCGGCTTCCTGAACATCAAGGACACGCTGCAATGTGTGGAACTGGCCGCGCGCCAGCCTGCCAAGAAGGGCGAGTTCCGCGTGATGAACCAATTCACCGAGCAGTTCTCCGTGCTGGACTTGGCGGAAAAGGTGAGGGCGACCGGCATCCGCGCCGGTTTGAAGGTCGAAGTCAGCCATGTGCCCAATCCGCGCGTGGAGCAAGAGACGCACTACTACAACGCCAAGCACTCGAAACTTGCCGATCTGGGCCTGAAACCGAACCTGCTCACGGAGGCCGTGCTGGACTCGATGCTGGCGACCGTGCGTGGCTCGACCGGACGCATCAACACCCGCTTCTTCCAGCCGCGCATCGCCTGGGCGGCCAAAAAGTGAGCCGGCGTTCCCCTCAGCAAAGCAGTTCGCGCACCGGGATCGCCGGCCAATTTGAGGGTTAAACCATGCCGCGTCCGGACCTCAAACTGACTTGGGCGAAGACCAAGGACGCGCTGCGCCAGACCCGCCAGCGGATCAAAGGAGTGGCCACGGACAAGCTGTTCCAGCAGGATTTGGAGGAGACGCTTCGTGATGCCGCGTTCCTCAGGGAGGCGACCCTGCCCCCAGCGAATGGACGGCTGGTTCTCGTCCCAGTGACGAACAACAAGCCTTTCGAGTGCAAGCTCATGGCCATGCTCGCCGTAGGTCTCCGGCTGGCTGGCTGGCGGGTGCGCGTGCTGCTGCTGGCGCGCAAGGATTTGTGGGCGCGCCGTTATCTGGCGGCGTTTGGCTTCGACGATTTCACTTATTGGGAGGATTACCGCTTGGATCGGGAGGAGAAGCAGGTTTGTGCCAAAGCCGCCGAAGCCCTGCTGGCGGGCCGGCTGACCTTCGGCAGCGTGAAGGAGTGGCACTACCGCGACTGTTGGATCGGGCCGAACATCCTGGCATCGTTGTCCCGGGAGACGCATCAAGGCACTCCCGACCCGGCCGATCCAGCGGTGCGCGACCGGCTTAAGCGCATCCTGCCCGAGTCGCTCCAGATCATCCACGTCGCCGAGAAGATTGTCGCCGCCCTCCGGCCCGACTTGATGTTTCTCATCGAGCCGAACTACTCCAAGAACGGTCCGCTGACCGACGTGGCCATCAAGTCCGGGGTGGATTTCATCCATACCGCCGGCTGTCCGCGCGACGACGCCCTCATGATGCGGCGGCTCACCCACAACAACCGGCGCGCGCATCCTTCGGCCATCACGCCGGCCAATCTGCTGCGGCTGCACCGCGAGCCGTGGACGGAGCGCGAGGAGTGCGAACTACAGGACATTTTCCAGGCGCGCTACAGCGGCCGCTGGGTGCTGCAGAAATTCCACCAGCTTGGCACCCGAGCCTTCGACCGGACGGAGATTTACCGGGCGCTCCAGCTCGACCCGGCGCGCAAGGTGGCGATTGTCTTTTCCCATGTGCTGTGGGACGCGAACCTGTTCTACGGCGAGGACTTGTTCGAGGACTATGGGCACTGGTTCATCGAGACCGTGAGGGCCGCCGTGGCCAACCCCGGTGTGAACTGGCTCATCAAGCTGCATCCGGTCAATGCGTGGAAACTCAAGCGCGACGGCGGGGCCAAGGCCCGGCTCGCCGAACTGGACCTCATCGAGGCGCACATCGGCCCCATCGAGAAGCTGCCGGCCCATGTGCGGCTGCTCTTTCCCGAGTGCGAGATCAGCTCCTGGTCCCTGTTCCAAGTCGCCGACTACGGCGTCACCGTGCGCGGCACCATCAGCACGGAGATGCCATGCCTGGGCATTCCCGTGTTCACCGCAGGCACGGGCCGCGCGCACGGCCTCGGATTCACGATTGACTCGACCTCGCGCGCCGAGTTCCTCAGGCGGATGGCACGCATCCAGGAGGTTCCGCCGCTGACGCCGGAGCAAACCGCGTTGGCCCGGCGGCACGCGCACGCCATCTTCGTGCGCCGCCCGTGGTTGATGAAGACCTTCCGTCCGGAATACGGGGATTACTCCACCAACAAGAATCCGCTGGCGCAAAACATCCGCCTGGCGGCCCGTTCCCTGGCGGAGATCCAAGCCAATGGCGACCTCCGTGCGTGGGCGGAATACGCCGGTGCCCCGGAGCGGATTGACCATCTCCAGTCGCCGCCCGCCGTGGTCGCGGGCGCGTGAATAGCCCTTTTCAGACTTGCTGGCATGGCCTATTTTCCGCGCGTGCTCCGGCGGCTGGCGGGTCAACCGCTCCGTCGGCCTGACCCAGATATGCCGGGACTCATTCACAACACCCTGTGGCCGTTCCCTCAGGAAGACTACCCGCCCGCCCAGCGGTTGCTGCGCTCGGTCGGCAAGCGCCTGACTGCTTGCGCCGCCGCGCTCGACGCAAGCTACCGGCTGCCGTCCCGGGAGGAACTCAATCGCGCCCACGAAGGCTACGACCGGATGGCGCATGCCTATTTCGAGCATCCTTTCCGCCGTCCTTTGTGGGAATGCATGAAGCGCAGCATCAGCGGCGGGGCCTCGCTGACCGATTACTTCTGCCTGCACCGCTACGTGCGCCGGCACAAGCCCCGGCGCATCCTCGAGCTGGGCTGTGGCATTTCCTCCTGCATCCTCGCCAATGCGCTGGCGGAAAACGCAACCGAGGATCCCGCCGGCGAGCCGGGTCACCTGCATTCGATGGAGCACTTGGAGCTGTATTTCGCCGACGTGCAAAAGGTCATTCCCGCCGACTTGAAGCCGTTTGTGACCTTTCATCTTTCGCCGGCCGAGGTGTTCCAATGGAGGGGCATGGTGCCGACCTCGTGTTATCAACAGTTGCCGGACGAACCGTATCAACTGCTCTTCGTGGACGGCCCGCCCGCCGAAGGCCGGTCCAACGGGGACATGTTCCGGGTGATGGAACGGCTGCGGCGTCCGGTGGACATCCTCATTGACAAGCGCGTCAAAACCGCGATGACACTGGACCGCTACCTGCCCAAGGGGACGGTCTGGTTTGATTACAGCCAGGAGCTGGGCTTTGCCCGCGACGTGACACACGCCATGCTGGCTGCTGAACCGCGCATGACCATGCCGATGCGGCACAAGGACGTGTTCACGCACTTCGACCTCGTGGCCGGCATTCCGCAGCCGGCGGCCCAACCGTCCAACCACCAGCCCGCGCCATGACGAACCTCCGCCCGCCGGCCCGCGTCTGGATTGCGGACCTCACTTACACCCAGCAGACCATCGCCGCAGACACGATCCCGGCGGCAGTGGGCGGCATCGCGACCTTTCTGGAGAAGGAGTTGGAACTGGCCGAGCCGGTGCGTGTGTTCAAATATCCGGAGAAGCTCGCCGCCGCCCTCAACGCCGGGGACATGCCCGATGTCATCGGGTTCAGCAACTACATCTGGAACTTCAACCTCGGTGTCGGCTTCGCCCGGATCATCAAGCAGAAGTCGCCCCGGACCATCATCGTGTTCGGCGGGCCAAATTTTCCGACGGACGCCGGTGAGCAGGAGACATTGCTCCGCCAGCACCGGGTGATTGACTACTACGTCGTGAAAGAGGGGGAGCTTGCCTTCACCAACCTGGTCAAGGCGCTGGCTGCGGCCGGCTTCGACAAGTCCCCGGTGCATGGCAAGCTCGCCTCGGTTTTTTCCATCGCGGAGGACGGCCGGTTCCATTCCGCTGAAACCATTGAGCGCCTGACGGACATCACCCTGGTGCCCTCGCCCTATCTGGCGGGGAAGCTCGACGAGTTCTTCGATGGCCGGCTGCTGCCCATCATCCAGACCAACCGCGGCTGTCCGTTCACCTGCACGTTTTGTGTCGAGGGCGTGAAGTATTACGGCAAGGTTTACGCCAATTCACGGGAGAAGATCGCGGCCGAGATTGACTACATCGGCCGGCGGATGCAGGACACTGCCCTCAAGGGCGGGCGCAACGACCTGTTCATCGCCGATTCCAACTTCGGCATGTATGAGGATGATCTGGAGACCTGCCGCCAACTGGCCCGCACCCAGCGGCTCTACCGCTGGCCGGAATACATCAACGTCGCCACCGGCAAAAACAAGAAGGAGCGCGTCCTCGAGGCCTCGCGCATCATCAACGGCGCCCTGCGCCTGTCCGGTTCCGTGCAGAGCCTCGATCAGGGCGTGCTCAAGGAGATCAAACGCAACAACATTTCGGCTGACCAGTTGATGTCGCTGGCGCTGGACGCCTCGAACGTGGGTGCCAATTCTTACAGCGAGATCATTCTCGCGTTGCCGGGCGACTCCAAGATCGCGCACCTGCGCACCATCCGCACCGTGATGGAGGCCGGCTTCACCAACATCTACCTGTTCCAGTTGATGCTCCTGCCGGGAACGGAGATGTGCACCCCGGACTCGAAGGCGCGCTACGGCATGACGTTGCGGTATCGCGTCCTACCCCGCTGTTACGGCCACTTCGAGGTGCTCGGCGAGCGCCTCGTGGCGGCGGAGATCGAGGAGATCTGCGTCGCCAACAAATCACTCAGCTTCGCCGATTACCTCAAGTGCCGCCGGCTCCACCTGATCATCACCATCTTTTACAACGACGGCGTGTTTCAGACGCTCCTGAAACTGCTGCGCAAGCTCGGCATTTCGCCCTTCGACTGGATGGCGGGCATCCTCGCCGATCCCGCTGAAGGCGGGCTGCGCGAATTGTTCACCAGCTTCGAGCAGGCGACGCAGGACGAACTGTGGCTCCGGCGCGAGGAACTCGCCGCGTTCATCCAGCAGCCGGGCAACGTGGAGAAGTTCATCGCCGGCGAACTGGGCAACAACCTGCTCTTCGTCCACAAGACCCGTGCCATCGTGCAATACCCGCGC
>Ga0169931_10004795_pt1 | contig 20914 bp, 18 predicted proteins | sample Kivu_15m_20L_FD_129675 | JGI IMG/M metagenome (GOLD analysis project Ga0169931, IMG submission 129675) | Freshwater microbial communities from Lake Kivu, Western Province, Rwanda to study Microbial Dark Matter (Phase II) - Kivu_15m_20L... | ecosystem: Environmental > Aquatic > Freshwater > Lake... | reverse complement strand
CTTCTCTGATATCTTGGTAAATTCCCATCAAGCGATCTCCATACTTAGATCGAGAAAAGAGACGGAATGGGTTAAGTAACCCATGCTCACTCCGATACCATTGTATTTGGAAAGATCTTCCAGGAGATCTGGGGTAAGCCCGCCTGAGCATTCTATCCTAATTTCTGGATGTTCTTTTTGGATTTTTGGAATGGCAAATTCCCATTCCCTTTTCCCAAAGTTGTCCAGGAGCAAGATGTCTGGATTGGCTTCCAATGCTGGATCAAGCTGGTCCAAACTGTCGATTTCGAGCTCAATTTTTTTTTGCGGATTGGCTTTGCGAAGATTTTGCACAGCTTCCTTTAGGGATTCCAGTTTTTGAAGGTGATTGTCTTTTAACATCACCATATCAGAAAGATCCAACCGGTGGTTTGAGCCCCCTCCAACATAGACTGCGTATTTTGCTAGTTTTCTATACCCTGGGAGAGTCTTTCTCGTATCGAGAATTGTTAGATGAGGATATTTTTGAACTACATTGTTGGTATTGGTAGCAATTGCAGAGAGATACTGCAAAAAATTCAAAAGAATTCTTTCGATCTTAAGAATTCCTCGGAGAGATCCTGTTAGATGCAAAATTTTCAAATTGGGACTTAGGATACTGCCGTCCACCAAGAGGGATTTGTATTCAACTCTTTCCTTCAATTTGGAGATGACTAGGGGCACCACCCCCATTCCGCACAAGATACCTGAAACGCGGCTCGTAACCCAACCTTCTCCAGAATCCTGTGCTCCAAAAAGGCTATCGCTAGTAACATCGCCTCGCCCCACATCTTCTTCCCATGCCAAATCTACAAGAGCCCTAAAATCCTGGGCATCCAATGACCGAACCGGCTCCGTATAAGCTCGCAAGGCTAGGAAGGGGATTTGGTACTATTTTGTTTTTTGGGAGGAATCCTGAGCTTCTGTTTTGGAAAGATCAAATTTTGATTCCGAATCTTATTTCGGTTCGCATCATAAATCCGGCTCCAAAGTCGACCGTTGTTGTAGATGTCTGGATTCTTTGCAATTCTCCATAGGCATTCTGGAGGGTTTTTTCGAAATACAGTATACTGCTTCCAACCATCCCCCAAATCTAAAATTTGATCCGATAAGCTTCTCGGTTTTTTGGGGAGGGATAGACTAGCTACCTCTACACCCACGCCAGCTTGGAGCTTTTTGAGGGATTCAATCTGATCGATGGTGATCTCCGCCAGACGAATCGCTTCTTCAGCCTGGTCTATCGAATCTTCATACTTTTCTTGTTCGTAGAGAGTGGTCGAAGCTTGGAGGGATTCGTTTGCAGCACCAAGGTTTTCTCCTGCGGAACCAAGCGCGTCTCGAGTGGCATTGTTTTTGGAAAGCTTTTCTGAATCCAATTCGGAGAACCTAGAGTTAGCATCTTCGACCACGTCAGCGCTTTGGGAATTGCGTTCTTTGGCGTAGTCCTTGGCTACTGCTGCCAAAATTCCCATCGAAATCGTCTTGCTTGTCTTGATCTTTGCATCAGCTGACTTGAGTTTCCCAGCGTCTATATCATCATAAGCCAACTGCAAATTGTCTCTCTCGTTAGCAATACTGGGACTAACGCCACCTGAGTAGCGGCTAGCCTTTTCTAAAATTTGCTCCACATCCCCCGCGGATTCACGGATGATATCGCTCTTCACCAAAGAAAGTGTCCGAGCATCTTTGGCTAAACTAGCTGACTCCCTGTAAGCATTGTCAGCAGCCTCAAATTCATCTAATGCAGTGGAGCGGAGTTTCGCTCGCCTCAACTCATCCTTTTCTTCTCGAAGATAAGAGCCTAGGTTGCGGTCTGCCGATACAATTTTTGCATCTCCTGTTCCTTTGAGAGATTGCGCTTTTTGAAATTCTTCGGGGGAAAATTCAGAAGCATAAGCCTCATCTGCTGCATCTAACGCCTGCACAGCAGCATCACGTGATTTTGCGGCTACCGCAGGTAAGGTTTTCTCCAATGCATCATAGGCTTTTGATAGTGCGTAGTCGGCACTCTTTTTGGCATCACCAGCCTTTTCTTCAGCCGCGAAGTCGTTAGCTGCCATCAAACTCCGTTTGGATTCATTGAACTCATCAGAGGCATAGGTCTTGGCGCCCACCCTTTCCGCTCTTGACACTTGCTCTTTTGCCAATGCCAATTCCGAAAGGGGCAGTTCCTGTCCACAAGCAACAACTATAGTTAGTGCTAGACCAATTAAAACTCTAGACATTCTCTGGATCATATAACGACTCCTACTCTAAGGAAAGGGAGAAGCGGGCAAAACCCCGCTAATAGAAGCTATTTGAAAGCTGCAGTTGCCTCATCTTCGCCATCAAAGATTTCAAAGAAAGAGGTCAATTTGGTCAGTTCAAATACCTTTCGAACAGATCCCGCTACGTTTATGATCTTCAATCCACCTTGATACTTTTTCAAGTTGGACAGACTGGAAATTAATGCTCCAATCCCCGATGAATCAATGTAGGAAACCTTTTCCAAGTTGATGACGATGCAATACTTCTGTTCCTCGATGAGCTTAGCTATTACATCTTTGATTTCGGGGGCATTGTAGAGGTCAATTTCCCCGTTGATGTCAAGGATTACGACTTTATCTTTTTCCCTGCGGTTGATTTCCATGTGGTCTAGAGACTCCTCAATAGATCTACGGTATGCGTAGATTTGCCGTATCTAATTCACTGCCAATTTGCGTTAACGTCAATCTATTATTTTTTCAAGGATACAATTTTTTCCATTCTTCGGAAAAGACCTCAAAGTCCCCTTTTTTGATGGAATCTCTCAGATTTTTAAGGAATTTCTTCATAAATGCCAAATTGTGGAAGGTGGACAGGGTGTAGGCTGTGATTTCTCCGACGTTGTGGAGGTGCCTGAGGTAGCCTAGAGAGTACCTTTGGCAAACCCGACAGCCACATTCGGTATCAATTGGCGCATCCGAACGTTTGAACTTTTCATTCCTAAGGTTGAGCTTGCCCTTTGAGGTAAAAACTTGGCCATTTCGGGCATTCCTGGTAGGCAAAACGCAGTCGAAAAGGTCCACACCGTACCTGACCCCATCCAAAATATCTGGGACGGTGCCAACACCCATTAGGTAATGCGGCCTCGAGGAATCCAATTCAGGTGCTAGAGCGGCAAGGGTATTTCGAAATTCTTCTCTAGGCTCTCCCACGGATAAGCCACCTAACGCTACACCAGGAAATGACATTGCTTGTAAGTCTTCGAGACTTTGTTTTCTTAGTTCTGGATTGGTGCCGCCTTGAACAATACAAAATAAATTGGCGGGTCTATCCAATTCTTCCCAATATCTGATTGAGTCCAACGCCCAGCGCCTCGTGGTATCGCAACCCATCTCTAATCTTTTCAACTCTGAACCATATGGAGCACAATCATCCAAAACCATCATTATGTCAGAACCTATGACTCGCTGAATGTCTATCACCTTACTAGGAGTAAACTCATGATAGGAACCATCTATATGCGATTGAAATTTGACCCCATCTCTATGTATTTGAAACAAGGATCCAAGACTAAACATCTGGTAACCGCCAGAATCTGTCAAAATAGCCCTAGAATATCCCATAAAGTTTTTCAAACCGCCAAAATCTCTCAATACATCAATTCCAGGTTTTAGGTAAAGATGATATGTATTAGCGAGAATTAGTTGGTAATCCAGGTCATCAATTTCCCAGGAATCAATGGCTTTGATGGAACCCCTGGTTCCAACAGGCATGAATTCCGGCGTTTCTATTGTCTGGTCATTTAGAACCAAAGTCCCCGATCTAGCAAAGCCTTGTTTTGCTGTGACCTCAAATCGAAGGTTCACTTGGTATTCAAAGGATTGTATTCACAAGTATTCGATTTGATGCACGAGCCGTAAATATTCAGACTATGTCCAGTTATGGTAAATCCGTTGGATTCAGCGGCTCGTTTTTGCAAATCTTCAATTTCAGGACTCAAAAACTCCACTATCCTTCCGCACTGAGAGCAGATGATATGGTCGTGGTGCTCGTGCCCAATGATGTGCTCGTAGTACTTGTAATCTTTGCCAAAGTCATGCTCTTGGAGTAGTCCAGCTTCCACCATAATCGAAATAATTCTGTAGATCGTAGCTTTGGAAATTTGATCTCTCTGATCTTTGAATTGATCTAACAGACCTTCTGCGGTAAAATGATTGTGGGTTGAAAAAATCTTTTGAGCGACAAGAAGCCTTTGGTTGGTGATTTTTAGACCTTTGTCTTTGAGGTAACTTTCAAAGGCATCCATCTCTCTTTTGATCTCTTCTCCAAGCATACTATTTCTTTGACTTTATTCCGTTTTGTCTGTAAGGGAAAAATACCAAGCCCTCTCGGTTTCTTCTGCTATCCTTATCGAAAGCACTCTCAGAAGCCTATTTTGGGCCTCTAGTTCCGATTCCTGGTAACCAAGTTGGTTCGAAAAATAAACCCGACCTGGTACTTCATTTCGTTCTAAGGTCAATTTTTGTCCTGATTTTGCTTCAACGAGTTCAATCCGACATACCACAAACAGTTCGCTTGAAAGTTGCTGGTCGGCAAGATCCATCAGGTTGCCCACTTGTTGGTAGTGGACGAGATCTGCATAGAGCCGGTAAGATGCCAAATTTTTATCTCTGGTTGTCAAAAATCTCCCTCTCCTACCCAATTCCTCGATCAGAAACTGGGTGAGCTTGGTGTGCATCCCAGCGGCGTAGGTATTGTTTCTAACATTCTGGATGTAAATAGTGCGAGTTTCATCAGGAATGGGAATGCCCGCAATTTTTGGGGGTCTTCCTGGTTCTCGCTCGATCCAGGCACAGGAAAATACCAGAGCCAACGCCCACAAATACCTCACTCATCTAAGGTCTCGAATTCTCTTCCGATGTCAAGGGAATCGATTGACGAAAGGAGGAACCTAAAGACGAATTTGCTATGCCCATGAAAATTCTCTTTCTTTTTTTCCTTTCTCTGCCTGTTTGGAGCGAAATACCAAGCTTTTCAGGTAACAAGAATGATGTGGGATTTCCCTTAAAATTTCCTAGCCCTGTGACGGGCACCTTTGCGGAAATTCGAAATCATAACCTACACCTTGGGACTGATTTTAAAGCCTATGGATTGAATGGTCATGCTGCAATGGCAACGACTGATGGTTATGTGGAAGAAATTACGGAATCAAAGATCGGATACGGGTTGTCCCTACTATTGAATAGCCCGAGTCTTCGTCTGAGATCCAAGTATGGCCACTTGCACAATCTCAACGGAGAAGTTTCTGGTCTCGAAGAATTGAGAAAAAGTCTTTCACTTTTGGGAGAAAAAGAGGGCTTCCAGGTCAAACTTTTACCCCAAGCCTTCCCCGTCAAAAAGGGTCAAATTGTGGCTCAGACTGGAGAATCTGGATCTGGAATATCTCACTTGCATTTGGAATTGAGAGGAGAAAAAGGCACTTGGAATCCTTTGAGCTTTCCTTCTTTTCAAAACGGAGATTCCTTTCATCCCACAATTTTGGCTATTCTAATCGAGGGCGAGGACACCGACTACCACCGCAATGCCAAAGAGAAATCGACCGGAGTGTTCGCACTGTCTGAAGACCAAAAAGAAGAAGAGCTCTTTGTTCAAGGAAAGGTCCGAATTCGAATCGCTGGTTTTGACCGAATTCAATCAAGAAACAAAAACAATGTGTACGGTATGTTTTTGAAGAAGAATGGAGAGGTCATTTTTTCGAGAACTTTTCATTACTTACCTTTTGAGGATGGTGTAAAAAAACACCAATACTACGATACAAATCGAAGCTCTCTGTCTCCGCCTTTGTATTACTACCACTTGTATGAGCAGTCCAAAGATTTCCGTGGTGAGGGCTATAGCTTAGAAATAAAGGAAGGTGAAAAACTTGAACTCATAGCTGGTCTTACAGATGCCAAAGGCAATGTAAGTTCTGTTAATTTCACCCTGATTGGCAAAACACCTGTAGCTATTCCAGACAAATCCAAATCAGTCGTTTTGCGAAATAATGAAGGCAATTTTAAAGTAGACTTTTCCAAATCGGAAATCTCAGGCAAAGGAAAACCTTTTCTTAAAGAATGGGAATCATCTGAGATTCCCTTCTCCATACCAAAAGGAATCGAGGTACAAGGTAGGGTTTACCAAATAGGAGCAAAAAATTTTTCCTGGAAAGGTGAAGCTGTAGGAGAATGGAAGTTGAATTTACAACCAAATGAAAGTTTGTTTTTTTGGGATTCAAGTCTTTCTAAATTCCAATGGATTGCCCACAAGAAGAGCAAGAATTCCATCTCTTTTTCTCCTACAAAACTGGGATTTTTGTTTGTGGGAAAAGACCTAGCTCCACCCTCCATATTTCCGATGGCTACTCTTAGTCGTGATGTGGAACTACCGAATGCTAAGGACAATTGCTTGGAAGTTCGTTACTTTACTATGTCAGATTTGGGTACTGGATTCAGATCAACCATAGAACTCACTCTAGACGGGCAAAGTTACCCTTACGAATACGATCCGGATAGGAAGGCCGCAAGGATCGAAATCCCAAAAAGATGGGGTAAAGACAAAAACCTTTTCCTATTGGAAGCACGCGCCTTTGATTTTGCAGGCAATGCTTCGCAACACTACTCTGATCTGATCTTTCTTACTCCCGAAAAGGATTGTCCCTAGGAGATCATACTTCTTGTCCGAGAAGACTGTATCGATTGATTTCCAATACTAAATAGTGGGTTTCCGTAGAACCAAAAACTAAGGTAGCTTCGGAACCAACGGTCTTTCCCAGAAGTGATTTTGCCAAAGGAGACTGGTAAGAAATAATATTTTTCTCAGTATCAGCATCCCAGGCACCTAAGATTGAATAAACGACATTTTCGGAAGTTTCCTTGTTCTTAAGCTTCACTGTCGTTCCCAAACCCACTTTGTCTGTTCTAACTTCAGAGAGATCCAAGATTCTCGCGCTCTTGAGCTCAGATTCTAACTTCTTAATGGCGGCTTGGAGTTGCACTTGCTTCTCCATAGCAGCTTTGTACTCTGCATTTTCTCGAAGATCTCCCTTTTCTTGGGCTTCCCCGATATCACGAGAGTTCTCTACCATCTCGACATTGACCAAATGATCAAACTCTTGTTTTTTGTGATTGAAGGCTTGTCTGGTAACCAAAACAACATCTGCAGGCAAATGAGCTAGAGGATCATCGTCTTCCTCTTCATTATCAGAATATTCATCCCACTCTATGTTAGGTTTGAGCTCAGTGATGAGCTTATAGAGTTCCTCTTTTTCCAGATCAGTGACATAAGGAACTTCTCTGAATAGAGCATAGAGCTTACGAATGTATTCATCATCTGCCCTTTGCAAAATCTCTTTCAGGAGAGCCGTTTCCTTTCCAAAAAGGAGGTCCAAGGCCTGGTTTTTGAGCTTAGTACCTTTGTCTTCAATTTTGGAGAGGGGCTTGAGAAGTCGGAAAATTCTCAAAACTAGATCCTCTTCGGACACATGCAGCCATTCATAATTCCACAAGTGAGTCAATATGCTCTTCGCCACCCAAAGAAAAACTTCGGGATGCTCTTTGGATTTGTTCATGACGGTTTCTAGGAAAAGGTTTAGTTCCGCTTGCTTACCTTCGGAAACCAAATTTTGGAATACTTGTCGATTCACCTTTACCGGAACTTCAAAAAGAAGACCAATGAATACATTGATGTATTCTGGGTGGTAATCTCTAATCAAATCTTTGAAACCTTTTTTGATGTCCGTGTTGTCCAGCGACTTGGACATTTTGAGAGCATCTTCTTTGGTCATGAATTTGATTATAGATTCAAGATCAGATCCTGTTAAGCTGTGCGTAAACTCCTCGTTTGGCCATGCTCTCTTTGCTTCTACCAGATAGAGATATCCTATGATTTTTCTCAGAGTATCTTTGGAATTTTCTTCACCTAAATAATGCGAAATGAAAAAATCTCCGGCTTCTATTGCTTCTTCAGGATCTCGAATGGCTTCCATGGCTATTTCTAGTTTTTTGCTAAATTCCGTAGTCGCCTGAAATTTTTGAATGAGGGTTTCCGAATGGGTGATGGGTTTTTCGTGAAAAACGACCTCGTCCTTTTTCTTAGGATTCATTCCGATAGACGGCTCTTTTTTGAGGACGAGCTTAACCTTCGCCCACCATTTGGACCATTCTTCCTGCTTTAGAAACAAACCTATGAGTTCATTCTTCATTTCTTGAGTCGTCATACGGTTGTCATATGAACGAAGAAGTTGCATTAAAAAATCAGGGAGGTTCTCTTGGAACATCTTTTGTACTTCTTCTTTTGTCTCGTAATACTTCACCCAAATGTGATCCTTTTTGAGGGGCTTCAAAGATGTGATAGCCATTTGGATCGAGAGCTTGTGGCTGGTTTTTTTCTCAAAGTCTACATGGATCGAATCCCCTGTCGAGGAAATGGAAGTTATTTTGCCAACGCCCCAATTGCGGTGCATTACGTAGTTTCCAGTATCGAAGACAATATTCCTCTCAAAATTGGTGATACAGACCTTGACTGGTTTTCTATTGTTTCCTAGCTCTGACATCTTCAAAAAGTCTTCTAACAAAGAGTGATTGATGTACTTTTGTTTGTAACTTCTGATCAATTCATTGCGTGCTTTCTGGGAAAGAGGTTCATGCTCCAGGATTTTTTTGAGGAAATAGATTACCCTATCCCAATCTTCCAATTGTCTGTAGGGATCCACCAAAGGATAGAGTAGACCTACTAGCCGAACCTTTTCCCGGTTTCCGAGCAGTATTCTTTCCATTTTGTCAAAAAAGGCAACATCTTCGTAATTGTTCTGGACCAGGATGGGCCAAATTTCTTCCAACTGCTGGTAATCTCGATTCTTCGCGAAGGCTTCCGAAGCTTGCTTGAGGTGAGTGATGGCTTTGGAAGGATCTTCTTCCAAAATCAGAAGTGCGTATTTTTTGGCAATGTCTGGATTCTTCCTGTCCTGTACGGTCAACTTTTCCAAAACCGCTTTGAGTTCCTTGTTTTTCTTTAATTTCTCTAGAGCATCAGCTTTGAATCTGAGGGGAACTCGTTGGTCACCAAACCTTAGCATAGCGTCAGTGATGTATTCGATAATGGTCCATTTGCCGTTGGACTTGAAGGCTTCTAGAATGCTTTTGGCAAGGTTGGGATCTCCCTCAGGGTTTTTGAGGAATGCCATGATCATGAGAATGTACTTGGCGCTAATCGACTCCGGGTGCTCTTTGAGATGGTCTTCAACCTTCGCTCGAATTTGCTCTATGCTACCTTCGCTTTTGTAAAAGTCTATGATGTCATCGTAGATCTTGAACTTGGATACGGGAACGGAACTGGCATCTGCCCTTACATAGATCTCTTCATTGAATAGCAATGTGAGCTTGTCCGTTTCTTGTGTTTTGGTTTGCGATTCAAGTTCTGACATACGAGTTTCCCATCTCCTAAGAGGAGGCTTCGAGGTTTTCCGAAACTGTCCGTTTCTTATAGAATTTTGAGAAAGGGTAGGGTGTAAAGAACAAAAAACCCAGCTCTCCCCTAGTCGGAAAGGCTGGGTCTCGGTGCGTTGGGATTTTTACTACTATTTCGTAGGTCCGCAATCGCGAACGGCTGCCCCCTGAGAGAGAGCTCCCGTTTTTCTCAAGCTTTCCTCCATCTTGACTTTTGTTTTGCAATCCTCTTCATCAAAATCAAGCCCCGCCCCATCGAAATGGACCTCGAAAGTATCCGAGAGAACCCGCAATTCATCGAAGAACAAGTATACCATTTCCCCTCTCGTCTGAGGAGTAGATCGTATTTTGAATTGTCGAAAAATCAAATTTCTAGTGGCAGGAAAGGCAGGTGCCATCTGAGGAATGCTAGTCGGGACATCTACACGAAGGGGTCTCCAGCCAACATAGTCCAAGGAACCGAAAGAAAAGATATGGCTAACTCCTAAGTAGTCGTCTACCCAACCTTCTATAGAATATTCGTTTCCCCGACCTAAAACCCAAACCGAAATGGCATGAACGTTTCCAGGAATCTCAATACCGTAGGTCTTTTCAATTTTTTTGACATTGTTGTCGTCGATGTAAGGTAGAGCCTTGGTGATTTCGTATTCAGGAACTCGAGGTGGCCTAACCGTAACCACGTTGTAGCCTGGATACGTAAACTGGAACTTCACTCCTAAAACCTTGGCTTTGGTGGCATCGATGTTCTTGACATCCTGTGGCTTGCCCGGAACCAACTTGACTTCTCTCATCACTAGAGGTGATTTGACAGGGTCATTGATCGAAGGCTCATACTTATACTGCTCGTCGTATTTGATGTCGCCTTTTCCATCTTTGTTGATGCTATCTTTGTCCGTGAAAACTTCCCATCCGTATGGAGCGGAAGCAGGAGGGTTGTCCCAAGATTCAATAGTGATCGCCTTGAGCTCAAAAGAAGTGATGTCGTTTCCAATGGCAGTTCTAACACCACCTGAAGTGAGCTGGGCCTGAGCCACTCCGACCAGGAGGATTGTCGAAAGGGTGGCAAGAGAAAGAATTGTAAGTTTTTTGTTTTCCATGATGATTCTCAACCTCTTTACTAGATTACCAGTTGTCCTTGATTTCGGAGCCTGGGTATTTTGCTTCGGACCTGTCGGTTCTCACTTGTAGGTCATCTACGTAGAAGTAGAAGTCTCCCGCTACCTCATGAATGTCGGAGGTAACAAAGAGGGAAACAAAGTGAAGGTTCTTGTCCAAAAGGGCAAATCTGGTACTTTGGGGGATAAACCCTGGCAAATTTGCAGTCATTTTGCGCCATCCAAAGAAATCTAGTCTTCCCAATTTGACGTTGTGCGTATACCCTCTGTAGTCCCGAAATTTCGCATAGAGGGTATGTCGGTACTTGCGACCCAAAACCCAAACAGAAATCTGACGCACCTTACCTTTGATGATGTATTCGTGTGGAGGCGTTAGCTCCACTCTGTCGAAACCTCTGGTGTTGAAAAAAGTTTTGACACCCAGAATGTGGTTCTTCTCGATTTTATCACCGCCGTTATCTGGCGTTGTCTTTTCATCAAAGACGTCCTTGATGAGACCTCGTTGGACTAGCTTGAGAGTCTTCGTCTCTCCCAAAGGAGTGGTAGACTTCACTCTCCAATCTTCCGATTCTTCAAAGTCATCCAATATGATCTTTTTCAACGGGCTATTGTCGTCATCAAATGATGAATTACCTGGCGCCGCATTGCCAGCGGCTTGCGCATACAGACCCACTGAAAAAAAGAGGCCGACTAAAAACTTCAACATCCCTGTGTTCCCCATGAAACTCACTCCTAAAAGCGTCCTAAATCCGAATTCCTATAATTTCTTATCGGATATTTGATCCTTAAATTGATGCAGGATTTCGATCATTCGATCAATTCCCTCAGCAGGAAGAAAAATGGAAGACTTTTTGCTGTTGGACCACTCGGATACTTTGATGTAGTATCCAGCTTGGTTCTGCTTCAAGTCCACAAGAAAGGTCTTGTTTTGAGTAACCAGCCTCTCCGTAAGGATTTCGGGATCCACCAGTGCTTCCTGCTTCCTGCCTGTTCCGATTATCGGAATCCAAAACCCATTCCTTAGCTGTCTTATGGGGGATGGACTGTTTCGGAAAGGATTTTTTCGAACAAAGGGCCTCTTCTAGTGTTTTTTTCTCATCAAGCGAACCGTTTTCGCAATTCGCGGGCGTAGGTAAGGTCTGTGGAGAGCTTTCGCAACCTTTTGATGTAGTAGTGCGTCACCTCTTTGTAGAATCGTAGCTCCATATCGGGATTTTTTTCAAACATCGCGACCAGATCGGAAAAACGAATCAAGTAGAGTTCACAGTTTTCCAGGGCTTCGACCTTAGCTGATCGGTTTTCCGAGTCAAAGAAAGGCAATTCCCCGAAATGATCCCCTGCTGAGATGGAAACCAGGTTCACTTCATCCCCTTGGGAGGTGGCCGTCGAGATTTGGAGGGTCCCATACTTCACAATGAACATAGAATCGGCCTCTTCCCCGACATCAAAAAGCACGTTGTGAGCAGGGAGGTGTACTTCTTCGATTTTTTCCGATAGGATAACCAATTGCTCTTGGGTCATCTTTTGGAAGAGATAGATTTTTTTGAGACTCTCGACTTTGGGATTCATACTGCTCCTTCGCGGTTAGGCATCTTTCTCCATTTTCTTTTTCTCTTTGGCAAACAAAAATTGCACCACAAGTTCGGTTCCAGACGAAGAATTAACCAAGAATGAGGCTTCGGATTGTTCTAGTGGAAGACCATGCAGTGACAAGAATTGGGACTCGCCATGTCTTGGACACCTCTTCGGATTTTATTGTAGTGAGTGAGGCGGATCATTCTTCTCAAATTCCTATACTTTTAGAAGAGAGCTCCCCAGATTTTCTACTCATGGATCTCAAATTGCCAGGAGAGAACTCCCTGGGTCAGATTTCGCAATGGAAAAAAACCTATCCTAAATTAAAGATTGTTATACTATCCATGGTCGAAGAAGAAAAAACTATCAGAGCTATGAAAGACCTAGGAGTTGATGGATACTTGCTAAAATCAGATAACCTAACGTCTATCACCGATAATCTTTTAGAAATCTCGAAGGGTGCGAAAATCTTTCCTAAAGGGATTGATCTGTTTACCAAAGATGAAGAGACCATCTTGCCCAATGAGAGAGAAAAGAGCATTTTGGTGCTTCTGGGGCAGGGCAAGAATTACAGTGAGATTGGAACCACACTTGATTTGTCCAAACGAACCGTTGAATACCATGTCGGGAAATTAAAAGACAAGTACAACTGCAAGACTATCGCTGAACTGATCTTAAAGGTCAAAGCAAACTCTTGGCTTTAATGTCTTCTTGGAGAATTGAAATAAGCGGGCTTGTGATTCCCCTGCCCAAAATCAGATGATCTACTCCACACTTTTCTGCTTTTCTAGAAAGATTTTCTTTTTGATTGGGTTCATTTGCACTCAGTGATAAAATTGAAGTTATGTGTACCCAGTCAGGATTTTGGTAAAGTTTTTGGAAAAATTCAAAACCTTTATTTTCATTCTTTCCCGCTCGGAAAAAAATAGCATCTGGAGAAAAATTTCTCAGTAGGAGATGTGCATCTTCAAGATTCTTCAATTCCACCAAATGCAGAGGCATAGAAAGCAAAATATCCATATAACCATAGTACTTTCTCCATGGAACCGAATCCATATAGAGCAAAACATAGGGATGGTTGGGAATGGAGAATGCAAACTTGGAACCGCCCGACCAGATCAAACGACCTCTATGGAGTCGAGCTATTTCTAAGGCAAGGGGTAAACCAATCCCAGGTCCAATTTCCTGATTGGTTCCCAATCTTACAAAACGATGAGATTCTTTTAAGAATTCCTTTTTCCATTCTTTCGGAATTCCCATTCCGGAGTCCTCCAATCGGAAAACCCATTCTTCTTTTTCTTCTTTCAAGGACCAGTCCACTCCTCCTCCAATCGGAGTGAATTTAGAGGCATTTTCAAAGAGCTGGTAGAATGCACTTTTCAGAAGGATTGGGTCCGCCAAAGCAACTCCTTTGTCTAGCCCCAGGCAGTTCCATCGGATTTTCTTGGATTCGAATTGGTTCTGCAACTCTCTTTGGGTTTCTAATAACAAATCGGAAAGGTCTACCAATCGGAAGGCAATCTCCTGATTTCGTGCCTCGAATTTGGAAAGTTTTGCAATTTTACCTAGGTTTTTTTGGAAAGATTGGAAACCTTTTGCTACGCTATCCAATTCACCATCAAGCTCTTGTTTGTTTTTTTGGAGTTTTGTAAATTTGTTCCAGATGGATAGAAATTCATGAGACAAACTAGACAGCAAGTGGTCATTTTGGAGGAGGATTTTGTGAGATTTTACTTCTTGATCAGTGAGAGCTTCCACCAAACTCCAGTTCTCTCTTTGTAGTTCCTTAAGTTCTTGTTTCAAAATTCTTTTTTCAGTAAATTCAAAATCGAAGACCAAGTAGTAATAAAAGGAAAATGCAAATGCATATGGAAGAACCCACAAAAGCCGGGAGGATACTTCTAAGTAAGAAAACACAAGACCTAGGCCCATTAAAATAGCGAATCCACCTAGAAGTCCTCTCTTTGCCAGAGTCGGATTCGGAATGGATTGGCCAGAAACAGCTTGTAGAAGGAATCCAAGCCAAAGGCCCGAAAACCAAAGTGGTGCTGTCTCCCTTAGCCAAAAGGCAATGGGCTGTGGGGAAAAACCAAAAATAAGAAAAACCAATGCCGCCATGGATCTGAAAAAGGCTGATTTGGTTGCCTCTGGACGAAAAAATAAAATTCCAAAGATCAGAAAAATCCCCAATCCAAAAGAGACCACTCGGTCCCCTCCTGCCAAAACAAAAGGCAAAAGTCCCCCAGAGGACAGCGCCAGATAGGCATGTTTTGGCTCTTCCCGGTGCAGAAAGGCTATGGAAATCTGGAAAACCAGAAAAAAGAAAAAAACCGAAACGTTGGGATCTCCGAGCACCAGAGCTTTTTTATGGTATGGCGGGATTTGTCTCCTAGAAAAAAAAAATTAGCACTCTCAGGGATGAAGTGCTTGATTTTTTTTGCCTTAGAAGAAGGATGGCAAAGGAAATTGGCACTCGAAGCACATGGGTGCTAAAATTCAAAAAAGGAGAACTGAAGTATGTCATCCATAAAACCACTGGGAGACCGAGTAGTCGTAGAACCCAAAACGGAAGCCGAAGAAAAAATTGGCTCCATTATCGTTCCCGACACCGCAAAAGAAAAACCCCAAGAGGGCAAGGTCGTCGCCGTAGGCCAAGGCAAGTACGAAGACGGCAAGCTTGTTCCTTTGGAAGTCAAGGTAGGAGATTCCGTTCTTTACGGAAAGTATTCCGGAACCGAGATCAAACAAGGTGGAAAAGATTTTTTGATCATCCGAGAAAGCGATATTCTCGGCATCGTTGTAAAATAATAAGGAAAGAGGAAAGAATATGGCTAAGACAATAGAATTTGATGAATCCGCAAGACGAAAGTTACTTGCTGGTGTCAATAAACTAGCTAACGCGGTGAAAGTGACATTGGGACCCAAAGGCAGAAATGTAGTGATCGATAAAAAATTTGGATCACCTACAATTACGAAAGATGGAGTAACTGTAGCCAAAGAAGTAGAACTAGAAGATGCTATTGAAAACATGGGAGCTCAGATGGTGAAAGAGGTTTCCACAAAAACCAATGACATTGCTGGAGATGGAACTACTACTGCTACAATTCTTGCTCAAGCCATTGTAAATGAAGGCTTGAAGAATGTAACTGCTGGCGCTAACCCAATGGCTTTGAAGCATGGAATCGACAAAGCAGTTACAGCTGCGGTAGAGGAAATCAAGAAAAAAGCAATTAAGATAAATAGCAAGGCAGAATATGCAAATGTAGCTACGATTTCAGCTAACAATGACCCTACTATCGGTGACTTAATCGCCCAGGCTTTTGATAAAGTCGGAAAAGAGGGTGTTATCACTGTTGATGAAGCGAAATCTATCGAAACAACTCTCGATATCGTAGAAGGAATGCAATTTGATCGTGGATACATATCACCTTATATGGTGACTGATGCAGAATCCATGACCGCAACTTTCAGCGATCCTTTTATCTTGATATACGACAAAAAAATTGCGTCAATGAAAGACCTCATTTCCGTTTTGGAAAAGGTAGCCCAGTCGGGAAGACCTTTGGTTATCATTGCGGAAGAAGTAGAAGGTGAAGCTTTGGCTACAATCGTAGTGAACACACTGCGCAAGACCATCCAATGCGTTGCTGTCAAGGCTCCAGGATTTGGTGACCGAAGAAAAGCTATGTTGGAAGACATCGCCATCCTGACCGGAGGCCAAGTGATCAGCGAAGACCTTGGAATGAAACTAGAAAATGCTACTCTTCAGATGCTCGGAAAAGCCAAGAAAGTGGTCGTAGATAAGGAGAACACAACCATCATCGAAGGAGCTGGTTCTTCTAAAGACATTCAAGGCCGCGTGAACCAAATCAAAAAGCAAATCGAAGATACTACATCCGATTACGACAGAGAAAAGCTGCAAGAACGCCTAGCGAAGCTCGCTGGTGGAGTTGCCGTTATCCATGTTGGAGCTGCGACTGAAGTTGAGATGAAAGAGAAAAAAGCCCGTGTGGAAGATGCTCTTTCGGCGACTAGAGCTGCTGTTGAAGAAGGAATCGTAGCAGGTGGTGGTTTGACTCTACTGCAATGCCAAGAGGCAGTCAAAGGACTCAAGCTAGACGGCGATGAAAAAACCGGATCGCAAATCATCCTAAGAGCGCTCGAAGAACCCATCCGAATGATCACTTCCAATGCAGGTCTCGAAGGCTCAGTGATAGTAGAACAAGCTAGAACCAAAAAAGGGAACGAAGGCTTTAACGCACTCACCATGAAGTGGGAAGACCTAATCACCGCTGGTGTCGTTGATCCAGCAAAAGTCGTTAGATCGGCACTCCAAAATGCGGCTTCTATCGGAGCCATGATCCTTACCACAGAAGTTACCATCACCGACAAACCAGAGCCAAAAGAAGCTGCTGGTCCTGGTGGAGGCATGGGCGGAATGGGAGGAATGGGCGGAATGGGCGGCATGATGTAACCACCGACAAAACTCCTTCTACGAAAAGGGTCTGGACTACCAGGCCCTTTTTTTTGTCCATGGAAGTGGTAGGTACGATAAGGTTTTTTACCGATCGATAGAATAAGGTGATTCTTAAGCGAAGAAAAAATCTCTTCTGGTTTATCCTCGCCATTGGAGCAGCGAATTGTGCTCCCCCCTCTCCTTTCCCTATCCTAACCGCCCTAGTTACCCTCCCTCCTCCAGCATCAGCTCCTGTGGTGCGTGGATCTCTTGTGGTTGCCAATACAGGAACGAGCCAAACAACAAATGAATTTGGGAATAGCGTTCGTCTTTCGGTGAAACTTGATAGGCAACCTACCTTGGTTGTGAGGGTTTGCCTAGATTCTTCGGATGAAATCAGTGGTGGAACCGTTGTCATAGAAAACTCAGTTTTAGCAATCCAATCTCCTTGCAATTCCCCTAGTTTGGAGTTCAACTCCAGCAATTGGTCCACAGATCAGTTCGTTCGTATCCAGGGCTCTCGTGGAAACACTTCTGGACCCCAAACTGACACAAACTACACAATCGACTTTAGAGTCATCTCATCTGATTTGAGTTTTGTAAATGCAAGCACAGTCAAAGTTAGTCTTCGTAATATCAATATTGATCTAGGCTTGGCTGGATTTGTTCGAATAACACCAACAAATCTTATTGGAAATTTGACGATTTCACTGACTTCTGGTTCAACGGAGACAATCACTTTAAGCTCCTCTGCTGACAACTTCCCAAGTGCCTATGCTGCGGGAGCAACGATCAACTTGGCTATTGAATCGATGCCTACGAACCAAGTATGTGCATTTGTTGGTAATCCGAAGAGGACAATCAGTGGGAATCTATTTGTAGCCGTCAATTGCTTGAATGGATATCTGATCAATGGACAGATATCTAGTAATAGTAGTCTTTCGTCTCTGAATCGCTCAGGCTGGACTAATCTAACGCGAGTAATAGGAAGTGGAACCCTTGGGACAATAGATGTAACAAATAGCAACTCAAATTTGATGCAACTGAATGCACCTAGAGCTATGGTTTCTATTGGAAATATCTACTACATAGCCGATTCTGGCAACAATAGACTTCGAACTGTCACTCCTTTCACGCAATCTACCACAATCTCTAATCCCATTTTTAATGGAATAGTTGGCGTGACTTCAGATGGAACTAATTTATATTTTTCTACTAACTCTCACCAATTGTATCGTTATACGATAAGCGACAGTAGCTTTTCCGTTATAGGAGGAGCAGTGGCATTTGGTGGTGGTATTTCAGGATTTTCTAATGAAACATTGACTTCTAGATTCAGCTCTCCCACTTTTATTACAATGATTGGATCAAATCTTTATATTTGTGATGAAGGGAACAGCGCAATCCGGGTAATTAATGTTTATTCAGGCACCAGTTCAACGCTCTTAACTTCTTCAACTTTTAGTGCTTTGGGTACGCCAAGTGGGATCGCAACTGATGGAAATTTTCTTTATGTATCCAGCTCTAATAGACACACAATTGTTAGACTAAATCCAACTGTAGGAGCCCCCAATCCTCAAGTGATTGCGGGTCAAGATGGAATTGCGTCATCCGCAAATGGTAATGGTACTTCTGCTACATTTAGATCTCCCTCAGGCCTCGCCATTGATGGCTCTTTTCTTTACGTACTTGACCGAGCAAACCCTCCTGCTTCCCAGCCCTCGGTTCGGGCTGTGAATCTCGCTTCTCCCTTTTTAGTCTCAACTGTAACTACTTCTAAGAGTAGTATTGGGACTACGAATATACTCACCAATGATGTCCAATTCTGTGAGTCTTGCAATTCTTCATTGGAGGTAATTGATACAAATCTTTATTTGGTTGATAGCTTGTTCCATACGATTCGAAGGTTCGAGCCAGCAAATTGAATACCATCTAACGAACAACAAAGAATTTTCTTGCCAAGGCATTTGGTGACAAATAGACCAGTCCTATGGCATTGATTCGGATACTTCTTCTTCTTTCTTTGAGTCTTCCCGCTCAGGTTTTTTCCCAAGTAGTGTTCACTGGTCGCATCCTAGATTTACGCTCTCACAAGGCATTTGGAAAAGATGGGCAAAACTGGATTTTTCGACCTGGCGACTCTCCCGTGGTTGGCAAGAAGCAAATTCTAACCAGTGGAGAGGAAGAAGAAGATCCTGAATGGGAAGCAACTCCACAACTAGAATTTGCCTACGCATCACAAGATCTCATTCTAGATAAAAAGTGGATCCAGGATTTTCCAATCCAAGTATCTATCGACAAAGCAAAAGGGGAGAATGGTAAGTTATATTTTCCAGACTTTGCCAAATTTTTCGAAGAAACCAAAGGATACAGCTGGTATAGAACTGAGGTAATGATTAGCTCCGAGGACTTTCGGACAAAATTTCGATCTAGAGTTTTGACAATTCGGTTGGGATTGGTAGGACAGGCAGATGCTGTATACTGGAATGGAAAGTTCATCGGAGGAACTGGATTGAATTTTGATTCCGTTCCAGAAGCCCCTATTGATGACAAACTTCTCTCCCCCGACAAGATTAGGTTCTATAGAATACCAATTAATAGTGTTTTTGTGGACAAACCGAACATTTTAGCGGTTAGAGTATATTCAAAATTACCTATTTATCCAGGACTTGCACAAGATAAATTTTATATTTCTTCACTTCGTTATGCGGAAAGAGCTGAATATTGGAACGACTTCAAAAAGATATTTGTTATAGTACTAACTGTTTTGCTTGGGGTTTTCTATTTGTACTGGCAATTTTTATTTCGAGAAGAAGATAGAGCGACCATCTTTTATTCCTTAGCCTCTTTTTTCATGGCGATTAACACTCTTTTCCAAAGTCAGATTATCTATTCCATTGTAAGTAATGGAATCTTGATTAAAAAGATAGAATGTTTGTCTTGGATTGCTTTGGTCCATTTTCTTTTTAACTTCATAGTTCAGTTTTCGAGAGTCCAATTCAAGTATATAAAAAGAGCGAAGCAACTCGTGGATGCATTAGGAGCAATTGCTTTTATTGGATTCTTATTCTTACCCGATCTTCATAGCCTACAAAAAGCCTTCCACTATTGGTCCTTTATTACTATTCTGTTATCCCTAGGTTTGGTTTATGTAATATTTCTTGGTAGGAAAACGCCTGCTATGGGGTCAGTAAGTTTTGGACTTGGAGGCATGGCACTTTTGCTTTTCCAAGATGTGCTGGTTGGATTGCAATTGGATTGGTATCCCCTCGAGACCTACTTCAAAGACTACGCCTTTGCGGGTTTCACGGTTTCGGTGGCGCTCTCCATCATAAGCAATATGGTTAAATCCAAAAAATTAGTCGAAAAACAAAAAGAAGAGAAAGATAGACTTTCGCGTTACTTTTCTCCCGAAGTCATGGAAACCATTGTGAATGAGGAAATCAAAATGGGTGGAGAGGAAAGACCAATTGCCACCTTATTCTCAGATATTGTCGGGTTTACAACTTTTGCGGAAAAAAATCCACCTGGAGTGGTTCTAGACAATCTGAACCAAATTTTTGAAAACCTATCAGATTTGATTTTTCATTATTCGGCAACTTTGGATAAGTACATCGGTGATGCCATCATGGCATTTTGGGGAGCACCAAAGCAATCTCCGTTAGATGCTTACAATGCAGTAGCTTGTGCTTTTGAAATGCAGAAAAAAATGATAGAAATCAATCAAAAGTTAGGCCTCCCTCCTGGAACTTTCAAACTACGCATAGGAGTGAATTTTGGAAATGCCATAGTAGGAAATATAGGCTCGCTAAAGCGTATGGACTATACTGTGATAGGTGATGCAGTAAATACAGCCGCTCGACTGGAAAGTTCTGGTGTGCCAGGTAGAGTTGTAGTTTCCGAATCTGCCTTCCAAGCCGCAGGTGGCTCCGAGTTCATCGAATTTGACGAGACCAAAGATTTGGTTTTGAAAGGAAAATCAGAACCAGTTAAGGTGTATTTTGTTACTGGAGTAAAGCCTCGTTCTTTAAATTGAATTGGATTCTAGGATTTTCTACTACATTCTATGCCTTCTCTTGGGATGTGGGCGCTACTTAGAGAAAAAAGACCCCGCACCCAAAGAAGCCAGGTACTTTCTCAAGCCAATTCAAATCCAAATCGAAATAGATTCACTATCTACTGTTAGCTCAAGAATGGTTGAGTCTCCCGAAGGAGAAAAAGAGGAAATCCGAAAAGAATTGGTTCATCTGCTTCGTTGGCTCGAAACTAGGGCTAGGAATCGATTTGCGGAAGATGGAATATTG
>Ga0169931_10004794_pt1 | contig 20915 bp, 17 predicted proteins | sample Kivu_15m_20L_FD_129675 | JGI IMG/M metagenome (GOLD analysis project Ga0169931, IMG submission 129675) | Freshwater microbial communities from Lake Kivu, Western Province, Rwanda to study Microbial Dark Matter (Phase II) - Kivu_15m_20L... | ecosystem: Environmental > Aquatic > Freshwater > Lake... | reverse complement strand
CGGCTTGGGCAGCAGGCCCAGCCCGCTCGGCCAGGCGCCACGGGCCTGCAGTTCCTGGCCCAGCAGGTTCACGCCGTCGTACTCGCCGATGCCGCTGATGTCCGGATGGCTGTCCAGCATCTGCTCCAGCAGCGTGGTGCCACTGCGCGGGAGGGCCACCACCATCGCCATGCCCTGCACTGGCTCGGCCCGCGACGAAAACCACGGACCACCGCGGGCAAGCAATTCACGCCACGCCTTGACCTGACCCAGCATGCCGGACAGGTCGAACGGGTGGCCCGTGGCACCATGCACGAAACTGGCCATGTCAAAGGCCTCGCGGTAACGGCCCATCTTGTCCAGCATCTTCACCGCATCAAAGCCGGCCACACGGCGCACCACCACGGATGACGTCTGACGGGTCAACTGCACCATCCGTTCGGTGGCCCGCTCGCGGTCGGGGTCCACCCGGGCCCGAAAGAGCTCGGCACGAGGGTCGCTGCTCCACGCCCCCTCACTGGCCACGGCAAGCTCCAATTCCTGCCGGCGACCCGCAAACCAGAGTGATTCCGCCATGCCGAACCAGGCCTCCAGCGCCCACGGGCCCTGGGACGCCGCCAAAGTCCGAAGCCGTTGCACCGAGGCATCCATCCGACCAAGTCGCTGATCCAGCACCCCCCTGAACAGGTTGGCCGCCGGATCGGCGGGAGCCATCGCCAGTGCCTGGGTCAGATCGCGGTCCGCATCGTCCAGACGGCCCAGCCCCATGTGGGCTCGCGCCGCCCCGACCCAGGCGGCGATCAACCTGGGACTTGCCCGCTTCAGGCGATCCGCAGCCGCCACGGCCTCGCCGAACCGCCCGGACCCCAGAAAATCTTCGATCTGGGCCACGGCTTGGGCGTTCGGGATCGGCTTCATGCGGAAAACTTACCGATTCTTGGATCCAGATTCTTGCGGGTGCTGGGGATCGGTGCATTGTCCGAATGTTCCCTGTTTCGTTCCCCGAAACGACTTCCCGGTCATCGTGGCACGAATCTGCATTTCTTGTTCCCTGTTGTTTGATCCCATTTCCCTTTCCTGAGGTTGTAAAAATGAACTCCAAGACTCTCGCCCTCGGCGCTGCCGTGGCCCTGTCGTCCGCCGCTCTGGCGGATGTGACCGTGACCTTCACCAACCAAACGTGGAGCGGCTTCCAGTTCAACAATCTGAACGCGGCCTTCCCAGCCGGCTTTGTCGGCACCCTGACGGGCGTGTCGGTCAACGCCACGCTGATCAATTCGGTCTCCTTCACCTACGCGGACGACCTGACCCTGTACATCACGCCCACCGCGACACTGGCCACCGGTGGCCAGCTGCAGGTCGGCGGCTTCAGCAACCTCTTCGCTGCGCAGCGGCTCTCTTGGGGCAGCGGCGGCAGCTCGGCCCCCGGCACGGTGGTGAGCGGAACCCGGTCCGTGAATCCGATCGTGTTCAGCGGACTCCCCACCGATACCAAGAACATCTGGCTGGGCAACGGCTACGGTGCCCAGGGCACCTCGGGCACCTGGACCGGCAGCATCACGCTGATCGGGATCAATCAGGTTCCGGCCCCGGGCGCCGCGGCCCTGCTGGGCGTGGCTGGTCTGGTGGCCCGCCGCCGCAAGGCCTGACGGTTCGCCTGACTTCGGGCAAGGAAACACGCCGGGGCGGTTCTCTGGAACCGCCCCGGTTTTTCCCTTTCCGACTGAATGCACTCACCTCGGGTGCCGAGTTCCGTCCGGGACTTGTAGCGTCGCTCAGAGCCACCACGCCCGGGCCGGCTTGTCCTGGATCAGGCAACCCTGCAGGAACTCCACGGCCCGCTCAAAACCCTCCTCCATGCTCATCAGCGGATCCTCGTGCTCGATGCTGAGCACATGGTCGTAGCCCTGCTTGCGCAGCATGGACACGAACGGCCGCCAGAACTCCGTGCCGTGCCCCCACCCGCAGGCTCGGAAGGACCAGCTGCGGTTGCGAACATCGCCGTAGGGCCTGGCGTCCAGGTAGCCGTTGCGGGGTCCCTGATGCCGGTCCAACTCGGTGTCCTTGGCATGCACATGGAACAGCAGGCCCGCCTCACCCAGATCCCGGGCCGCCAGCACGGGATCGATTCCCTGCCAGAACAGGTGCGAGGGATCCAGATTGGCTCCCAGCCGGGGCTTGCCCTTGAGGCCGGCGGCCTTGCCGGCACGCTGGCTCAGGCGAAGCAGAGTGTCCGTGTTGTAGACGCAGAAGCCTGGATGCGGCTCCCAGGCACATCGCACGCCAGCCTTGGCCAGCGTGCGGGCAGCGCGGGTCCAGTACGGAACCAGCACCCGCTCCCACTGGTACTCCAGGATCTGAAGGAATTCGCCGGGCCACGGGCAGGTGACCCAGTTGGGCTGGCGGTCGGCGGGACTTCCGCCCGGGCAGCCGCTGAAGGTGATCACGATGTCGGTGCCCAGCCTGGGAGCCAGCTTGACGGCGGTCTCCCACGCGGCGTGATGGTCGGCGGCCACTCGGCGATCGGGATGCACCGGATTGCCGTGCACGGCCAGGGCGCTCAGTTCCAGGCCGTGGTCGGCCAGCGTGCGCCGGATGCGATCCTGATGCGAGGCGCTCGCCAGCACCTTGCGGGGATCGAAGAACGTGCGCCCGGGATAGGCGCCCGCCGGCAGTTCGATCGCCTGCAGGCCAAGTTCCGCGGCGAACTGGCAGGCCTGCTCAAGGGTGCGGCCGTGGAAGAGCGCGCTCATCACGCCAAGTTTCATCGGGATCCTCCTTGGGACTGGGCGAAACGCTACCCGGCCATCGCGGGACCTGCATTGGCGGCACGGAGCCGCCTGCGGCACAATGTGCGGCTCATGGTCCCGCTTCTCCTGATCGCCCTGCTGGTCTGGCTGGAGCCGTCCTCCCAAGGGTCGGCCGGCGATCCGCCACCCCCGGCCACCGCGACGGAGCCGTCGACGCCCGCGACGACGACTCCGGCTCCCCCCCGCCGCGTGTGGGTGGTTCTGGACTTCTACAAGGAGTTTGGCGGAACGGTGGTGCGCGAGGATGCCGAGTCGCTGGTGCTTCGCACCCGGGACGGATCCGAGCGCACGCTGGACCGGAACTCGGTGGTGAACGCCATTCCCCTGCTCGACGATCCCGAGGGAACGGATGTGGTGGTGCACTATCGCGACGGTCGGGCGGTCCGGGCGGAACTGATCGAGGACACTTTCGATGCGGCCACGGTCCGGATCGCCGGCATGCGCACGGTGCTGCCCAGAACCGCGCTGTGGGGGCTGGAGCGACGAGTTCCGTTCGAGACGCAACTGGCACGGCTTCGGGCCGCGATTCCCGCCGACGCATGGTCGCAGCGCGTGGAACTGGCGCGGTGGGCCATGCGCGAGGATCACCCTGAGATCGCGGTGGAGGAGCTGCAGGCGGCCCTTCGCATCCAGGACACCGACGAGGTGCGTCGACTCCTTCGGTTGGCCGAGATCGACGTCCGGACCCGGCAGTCCCGACAGGGCAAGTCCGACCGCGACACTCCCCCCGCCGGCGACCCGGGCGTCCGGGGCGATCAGTCCGACCCGGCTCGCCTGAACGAGGGTCAGGTGAACCTGATCCGGGTGATGGAGCTGGATCTTCGGCGTCCGCCCCGCATGCAGGTGTCTCCCGCGCTCGCGGCTCGAATCGTGGAGATCCATGGTCCTTCCGGTCGACTTCCCGCCGAGCAGTCCACGGTGGAGGCCCTGGCCGCACTGCCGCCGGCACGACTGCTGGCGCTGCTGTTCGACCTGAAGGCACGGGACCTGTACGACCAGGTGCAGGTGCTGGAGGATCCTGAGCATCTTGCCACATTCCGAAAGCGGGTCCACGACGTCTGGCTGATTCCCAACTGCGCCACCAGCCGCTGCCACGGTGGGGATCAGGCGGGCTCGTTCCAACTGCTGCGCGATCGACCTCGCGACGCCCGCACGGCCTACACCAACCTGCTGCGGATGCTGGATCATCGACTGGCCGACGGCTCTCCGCTGCTGGATCTGGACGAACCCCGAGCGTCGGCGCTGCTGGACCTGGCCGGGCCACCGGACCGCGTCCGGCACCCCCACCCCCAGGTGCCCGGGTGGAGGCCGATCCTGGTGGGCGATGGCGGCGTGATTCGATCCAACGTGGAAGCCTGGCTCCGAGGCATGTACCGGCCTCGACCGATCTATCCATTCACGCTGGATCCATACCGTGCTGGGCCCGGCGGCAACACCGGCGGCGAGCGATAGCAGTAGACTCTTCCGCTTCATGCGACGTGCCCTTCAAACGCTGCCCTGGATCGCCTTTTGGCTGGTGGCCGCCTGCTCCGAGCAGGACCCGGCCGTGCGGGCGGCGGCCGAACTGGACCAGGCCATCCGCAAGGCCGACCGGGCCATGGCGGAGGTGGCCATGGACACCGCCGAAGGTCGCAGCGGCTCAAGCGATGCGCTTCGGGCCGCGGCGGCCGCGGTGCGGGCGCCGTCGGACGCCCTTCCAGCACAGAAGGCCGCCTTTGGCATGGTGAAGGCTTCGCTGCTTCGGGCTGCGGTGCGTCTGGACACGATCGATGCGGACCGGCTGGAGGTGGCCCAGATCCGGCGTGCGGAGTCCGTGGCCCGCGACGCGGCCATGGCGAGTTTCCTGCGGACCATGGCCGATGCCGGCGTGGATCAGGCCAGCTCCCGCAGCCAGATTCAGGCTCGCATGCAGGAAAGCCGTCAGGCCCAGGCCGTGGCACAGGAATCGCTGGAGACCGACCGTGCCGCCATGGAGGAACTGGAGGACGCGCTGGCCCAGCTGCAGTCCGAGGCCGACGCCAAGGACGCGCAGGCCGAGCAACTGCGCCGCGAGGCGGAGGCCGCACCGGCCACGGCTCGCGAGGCGCTGCTGCAACGCGTGGACCAGACCCGCAAGGAGGCGATCCGCGCCCACTCGCTGGCCGCTGGCCGGCAGATCGAGCGTTCCACGCTGCAGCAGCGGCTGATGCAGGCGGAGACGGCCGTGGCGGCGTTGGCCGCGGAACAGGAGCGGCTGGAGGACATCACCCGTGACCTGGAGGGCATCCGCCGGGAGCGGAGTGATGCGCAGCGTCTGCTGAGCGAAGCGGCCGACGCCCTGGTGGATCGGGCCACCGCCCAAGCTCGTGAGCTGGTGCAATCCTCGGCCGAGGCGTTGCGTCCGCTCAACCAGCGGATCAGCGACGACCTGGAGCAGGCCGCAGGCCTCTACCAGCAGGCCGTGTCGCTGCGCGGCGAGACCGGCGCCAGCGCCTCGCTGCAGGCGGCCTCGGCTCGTCTGGCGATGGCCGCGATCAACGTCCGACGCTCGGCCCACGCCGCGGCCGAGGCGGCGTGCGTGGACGCGTTGCTGGCGCTGGCCTCGGAGAGCAGCTGGCGCGAGGCCCTGGCGGCGATGCGGGCGGACCGCGACGCGGCTTCCGCCAAGGCCGCAGAGGCGTTCTCGGCCGCCATGGATGCACTGGGTTCCTCGAGCGACCGTTCCATGGAACTGGTCCGGGAGCGTGCCGAGGGCGTGCGTCGCACACTGGTCGGCGCGGCCAAGCCGGACGACGCCATGACCGACGGCGGCGGCGAGATGCCGCCCGCAGAGGAGCCGGCTCCGGAGGACACGCCCGCGGCAACGCCGACGGATCCCATGCAGGACGCGCCGGCTGAGGTGCCGGCCTCCGAGCCCGGCACGGATCCGGCCGCGGATCCCGCGGCCGAGCCGACCGAGCCCGAGCCCGGCCACCGCTGACTCAGTCGCTGGCCGAACCGGTGGAGCCGATCAGTCTGGCGTTGCGTCGCCAGCCCTCCAGCGGCATGCGCCGCAGCACCTCCGAGTGCGCATGCCGACTCCACTGCTCCTCCGTCCATGACGCCACCTCCCCAAGCGCCAAGCCGCTGACCCGAGGCGCGTACTCCGGACGGATCGGCAGGCTTCGGGACCGAAGCGTCCACTGGGAGTGGGGACAGGCCTCGATGCAGGCGTCGCAACCGAAGAGCCAGTCGTCCACGCGACGCCGGAACCACTCCGCCGGCTCGCCCTGGTGCTCGATGGTCAGGTAGCTGATGCAGCGATCCGCCTTCACCTTCCATGGCTCGATCGCCTGCGTGGGGCAGGCGTCGATGCAGCGTGTGCAGGAGCCGCACGGATCCCCGCCCTGCGGCGCATCGGGCTGCAGCGGGACGGTGGTGACCATGGCACCCAGCACCAGCCAGCTTCCCAGACCACCCCGACCGATCAGCAGCGTGTGCTTGCCCACGCGGCCGAGCCCGGCCCGCACCGCATGGTCCCGCTCGGCCAGGGGCGCGGTGTCCACGCAGACGCGAAATCGCTCGCCGGGAAAGCGGCCACGAAGTTCCACGGCCAGGGGCTCCAGCCTGTCCCGGATCACACGGTGGTAGTCGGCTCCTCTGGCGTACCGAGCGATGCGGCCCCAACCCGAGCCGTGCGGCGGGCGCGTGTCCGGACGGCCGTCGGCGTAGCGGTCGGCCACGCAGATCACGGCGCGCGCGCCGGGCACCATCACGCCGGGATCCAGACGCTGGGCCAGGTGTTCCTGCATGTATGCCATCTCCCCGTGATGCCCCGCCTGAAGCCACGCATGGAAGGCGTCTGGGCGATCCACGGGCATGGCCGGCGCCACGCCCACCAACGCGAATCCCGCCCCGTGCAGGCGACCCAGGATCTCACGCCGCAACGCAGCCGGGTCCACACCACTCACCGCAGGCCCACCAGCCGAGCCAGCGGCGACACCGGCAGGTCCGGCTCCACGCCGCCTTGGCCACAAAGGGCCGCGGCCGCCGCGTAGCCGCTGCGCACCGCGCCTTCCATGGTGGCGGGCCAGCCCGTGTCACACCAGTCACCCGCCAGGAAGAGGTTGTCCACGCCGCCCAGCGCCCCCGCCCGCGCGCCGGGTCGCAGCGCGGCAAAGCCGGGCTCGGCCGCGAAGGTGGCCCGCTTCTCCTTGACGCTGCGCACCTCCACCGGATCCAGGCCCACCGCCCGGGCACAGGCCCAGACCACGTCCGCGTGCACGCGCCGGGCGATCTCGCCCTCGGCCAGGTCCATCCAGTCGTCGGCGGCGGAGATCACCGCGTGCACATGCTGGCGGCCCACGGCATCCGTGCCCTTGTCAAAGAGCCACTGCGTGGCGCGTCCTGGCAGCACCAGATGCGGCGTCTCCAGCACGCGCTGCGGGTAGGTCAGGTGCACGCCCAGGATCGGGCTGGTGCGGATGTCCTTGAGCGGCTGCAGGCGAGCGTCGGCCTGCACCAGCGCCGGCGTGCACAGCCTGGCGAGCCGGTCAGGGGGCAGGCTGCTCACCACGGCGGCCGCTTCCTCCAGGCCCTCGTCGGTCACCACGCCGCACACGCGTCGGCCATCGAAGGCGATCGACTGCGCACTCACACCAAGCCGGATCTGGCCGCCCACGCGGGCCAACAGCGATTCAGCCGGGTCGTAGAGCTCCAGCAGCGGAACCTGGCTCAGCCCCACGGCGCTGGCGAAGCCGTGGCCCAGAAAGCCTTCCTGGAAGACCTGCATGGCGAAGGGCGCGTCCACGCGGGCGCACGGCAGATTGCAGGCGCTCACCACCACGGGTTCCCAGAACAGGCGGACCACCTCATCCGACTGGTCCATCTCGTGCAGAAACGCGCCGAAGGTGCGACCGCGCCACGCAAGCCTGCCCGATCGGCCCATGCGGAGCAGTCTCCACATGGCGCGACCGATCGCGCGCTTCTGACCCAGGTCCAGCAGTCGCATGCGCAGGAAGGAGCCGCTGAAGTGTCCCGGGGCCGGCAGCCAGCCCGGACGCAGCAGGTCTGGCGCGTGCGGCGGATTGGCCCACCATGTGGCGCGGTGCCAGGTGATGCGATCCAGCACGCCCAGTCGACGGTACAGGTCCAGCAGGTTGGTGCAGCACCCCATCACCACGTGCTGACAGTTGTCGAGCACGTGGCCGGTGCGCGGGTCCACGAAGCTGGTGGCGCGGCCACCCAGCTTGCGGCGCGTCTCGATGATCACGGGCGCGTGGCCTGCCTCGGCCAGTCGCAGGGCCGCCGCGATGCCGGCGAGCCCTCCACCGATCACGATCACGCGCCTCAACGGGATTCCCCCGCCGGAAGTCGCGTGGCTCGCCAGGCGATCCAGGCCTTGCGCAGCGTGGAGAGCCGGGCCCTGCCATGCACGCACAGCTCGGGCCGGGCCGCCAGGCGGTCCAGGATGCCGCCGTAGATCCGGGTCATGGCCCACAGCGTGGGAAGACAGGCTGGATCGATCATGCCGTTCAGGGGCTCGCTGCGCGCGTAGTGGGCGCGGGCCCGCTCCACCTGCGCCAGGATGAACTCCCGGCAGCGGTCCGCCGGCACCCAGGCGCGCACGTCCTCGGGACGCAGCTCGATCGCCGCGTACTCGCGCAGGGGCAGGTAGCAGCGGCCCGCGTCCAGGTCCTCGCGCAGGTCGCGCAGGATGTTGGTGAGCTGGAAGGCGATGCCGCGGTCCACCGCCAGTCGCGGCGCGTCCGCGTGGCGAAAGCCCCAGACGCGGATGCACACCAGTCCCACGGTGCCCGCCACGCGGTAGCAGAACTGCCGCAGCTCCTCCCAGGACTCGAACCGCGCCGGCTCCAGATCGCCCACCTGCCCGGCCAGCATGTCGTGGAACTCCTGCGGCTCCAGATCGAACCGACGTGCCGCTTCGGCCAAGGCCACCATCTCGGGTCGGTCCGGATCCGGCTCGCCACCCAGGGCGGCGTCGGTGCAGGCGCGGAACCCCGCCAGCCGCCGCTGGCGCTCGGCGCGATCGGGGCCGGCCTCGTCGGCCATGTCGTCGGCGGCGCGCATCCAGGCGTACACGGCATACATGGCCCAGCGACGGTCGGCCGGCGTGAGCCGAAGCCCGTAGTGGAAGTTTCGGGCCCGCTCGCGCGTGACGCGCTCGCAGTGCTCCACGGCGGCCTGCAGGCCGGGGCTCATGACCGCGCCATCCTGGCCCGCCACCAGGCCCCGGCCACCAGCAGCAGCTTCTCCGCGTGGCCCAGTCGCGGGCGACGGATGCACGTCTCGAAGTCGCCCCCCCGGATCTGCCCAAGGATGCCCCGACCGCCACGCAGGAACAGCTCGATCACCGGGCGCGAGGATGGCCGCAATCGCTGCAGCAGGGGCTGCCCCCGTTCGAATCGCTCCGCCGCATCCACGCACAGGTCATGCAGCACTCGACGGTACGCCGGCAGAAAGTCGTGGTCCGGCGCCCACCCCTGCTCGGCCGTGCGCCGCAGGCGCCCCTCGAACTCGGCAATGTGCGCCGTGCACGACGCGGGAATGTAGACGCGATCCCGCTCCAGCAGGTCTCGCCGGACGTCCTGCCAGTGGTTGACCAACTGCAGACCGGTGCAGATGGCGTCGGACTGCGCCAGCGTCGCCTGGTCACGCGACTCGTCAAGCGTCATCAGCACCAGCCTGCCCACCGGATCGGCGCTCAGGGCGCAACTCTGCAGCAGCTCATCCATGGTGGCCCATCGCGTCTTGCGGTTGTCCCACTCGAAGGCCTGGATGAGCCGGTCGAAGGGATCCATGGGCAGGTCATGGTCCCGGATCGTGGGCTGCAGCGCCGTGAAGACGGGGTGACGGGGCTCCCCCGCGAAGCACGCCTGCAGTTCACGGCGCCACCACCCCAGCAGCTCCAGTGCCCGGGCGGCGTCTCCGGCCTCGTCGCCTAGATCGTCGGCCCACCGGCAGAAGGCGTAGATGGCCGCAAAGTCCTGGCGCGCCGCCTTGGGAAGCAACGCGGTGAGCACCGGAAAGTTCTCGTAGTGGCCACGGGCCAGACGCTCGCACCAGGCGCGGGCCTGCGCGGTGTCCATGCGTTCGCACCGATCCGGTCCCAGCCGATCCAGCATCCGCGTGATCGGCGCCTCGATGGCGCTCATCCGGCCGCGCCGCCCCCGTGACGGCGCCGGCGGCGGGCGGGCGGGATGCCCATCTGCTCGCGGTACTTGACCACCGTGCGACGGGCGATGGTCACGCCCCGCGACTTGAGCCGGGCGGCCAGCGCCTCGTCGGAAAGTGGATGGGCCTTGTCCTCGGCCTCCACCTCCTCCTGCAGCATGGTCCGCACCGCCTCCCAGCTCACGCTGGTGCCGTCCTCGGTCTCGGTGCCTCCGGTGAAGAAACGCCGCAGCTCCACCAGACCTCGCGGCGTCTGCAGCCACTTGCCGCTCACCGCGCGGCTGACCGTGGCCACATGCACCCCCAGGGTCTGGGCCACGTCGGCCATGGGCAACGGCCGAAGGTGTCCCGGCCCCTGATCGAACCAGTCTCGCTGACGCTCCAGCACCACCTCCACCACCCGCAGCAGCGTGGTCCGACGCTGGGTGATGGCGTCGATGAGCCAGGTGGCCGCCCGCATGCCCTCCTGGAGAAAGCCGCGCGTGGCCGGATCCACGCCGGGTCGCTCGGCCATGGCGGCATAGGTGGGACTCACGCGCAGCGGTGGCACGGGGCCGTCGCAGAGGGCCGCCACATAGCGATCGCCCTCGGCGTCGTACTCCACCATGGCGTCGGGAATCACGATCGTGGGCTCGTCGTCCACCAGGTCGCGGCCGGGCGAGGTGGTCAACCGTCGAAGGCGCTCCTTGGCGGCCTCCACGCGCTCCAGGGCAAGACCGCTGCGCTGCGCGATGCGCGGCAGGCGGTTCTCGAGCAGGTCCTCGTAGTGGTCCCGCACCATGGCGATGGCGTCACCGATGGCCTCGCGGTCCGCTGCCGAGGGCGGTTCGCTCCAGCGATGCGGGTCCAGCCGCGACTCCAGCTGCAGCTGCAGGCTCTCGCGGATGTCCCGGGCCGCCACCCCCGCCGGCTCCAGCCACAACTGCACCTGGGGCAGCGCCACGACCAGCTCGGCAAAGGTGAACGGTCCGCCGTCGGCCGACCCGGTCTGGGCCGCGATCGCCGCCAGATCGGCGGACAGCAGGCCGTCATCATCGATGAAGTCCACCAGCACACGCCCGGCCGCCAACACCCGCTCGGGCACCTCGGCCATCTCCCACTGCCGCTTGAGCTGCTCGCCCAGCCGCTCGCGCCGCGCCGGCGTGCCCGCCAGCATCTCCATCTTGGCCGAGCCGTCGTCGTCACCCCGACGCGAGGGTCGGTGCCACGGACTGTCCTCCAGTTCCCGCTCGAAGGCCCGGGCGCGCTCGTAGTCCTCGCCGCGTTCACCCACGGTCAGCGGCCGCTCCACGGGCTCGTCCTCGGGCGGATCCTCGCTGGAGACCGGGGGCGCGTCACCGGACTGCGGCTCCACCTGCTCCAGCGTCACGTTCCGTTCCAGTTCCTGCTCCACCCGTTCCTGCAGCTGCGCCAGCGGCATCTGCAGCACCTCCATGCTCTGGATCATGCGCGGCGCCAGGCGCAGCGACTGGCCGGTCCGCAGCTTCTGGGAGGTCTCGAATCGCACGGGCGGATGGTACGGGCAGCGGTCCTATGGCCCTCAGTCGACCTGGCGTCGACCGGCGATCGCCTCGGCGATGGCACCACGATGCGCCAGCTCGATCTGGCTGCCCACGGGCAGTCCCCGGGCCAGCCGCGACACGCCCACGCCAAGTCCCTTGAGCTGGTCCGCCAGGTACAGGCCAGTGCTGTCGCCTTCCAGATCGGGATTGGTGGCCAGGATCACCTCGCGCACGGTCTCGCCGCGCGCGTTGCGGGCGGGATCTCGCACGCGCGCCAGCAGTTCGCGCACCGTCAGCGTCTCCGGACCCACGCCGTCAAGCGGCTCCAGCCGGCCCATCAGGCAGTGATACAGGCCGCGGTGCGCACCGCTGCGTTCCAGCGCCCACAGGTCCTTGGGCTGCTCCACCACCATGATCAGCCCGGCGTCGCGGCGCGGATCCGCGCACAGGGCACAGGGATCCTGGTCGGTCATGTTGAAGCACACGCTGCAGTGCCGGACCTGGGTCTTCACCTGACGGATGGCTTCGGCGAACCGCTCCGCATCGGCCTTGGAGCCCTTGAGCAGATGAAAGGCCAGCCGCTCGGCCGTGCGGCGACCGATTCCCGGCAGGCTGGCGAATGCGTCCACCAACCGCTGCACGGGCTCGGGATGCGAGCCGCCGGCGGAACCGGGCGTGGCCGGGCGCTTGGGTGCGGGCATGGGCCGGATCCTAGTTCGGGGTTTCCTCGGACGCGTCCGGCGCGGCGGCAGGGACCGCCCGCGGCTCCACCTTGAGCACGATGGCGTCGAAGGCGTCCATCGCCTCCCGAACCAGCGGATGCGCGGTCACGGAGGCGTCCAGGCCATGCGTGGGCGGGGCGATCTCGGCCTCCGTTCCCCGTGGCGGCGCCTCCACCTCCACGCGCCACGCAGGCCCCATGGCTCGGCGGACCAGCTCCACGATCGGGTCCAGTCGCCGGGCCGCAAAGGCGCCGCCGGATCCGGCGTCCTCCGCCACCCGCAACCGCAGCGTGGAGTCGACCAGGCCTGCGGGCCGGAAGGCCTCCACGATCGCCGCATCGCGGGGTGCCGTGGCCACCGCCGTGATGCGGGCCCACACCTCGGCGGCGTCGCGCACGGCCGACGCAGGCGCCGCCGGTCTGGAGGCCGCGGGTGCAGGTGGTGGCGCCGGAGCGGCGGCCGGCGCGACCATCCTCTCGATGGCCGGCGCGGCAGCGGTCACGGGTTCCGGCCCCCGCTCCGGCCTCGGCGCCGTCCGCGTGGCCTCCCTCAGTGGCTCAGGGACCTTTTTTTTTTCGTCGGTCAGCGTGGGACGGCCCGCGGGCTCGAATCCTCGGTGCAGGCACACGCGCGCCACCGTGGCGTCGAGCACGGTCCGGGGTGATGCCGAGCCACGCACGGCCCGCATGCCCGCCTCGCACACCGCGATCAGGTGCACCAGTTCCTCGCTGCCGAAGGCCTGCGACTGGCTCGCCGCCTCGGCACGGGCATCCTCGGACAGCTCCACCAGGTCGGTGGCGGAACCGCAGGTGCGCAGCACCAGCAGGTCACGAAAGCGGGCCGCCAGCAGCTCCAGCGCCTGCTCCACCGGCGAGCCGCTCTCCAGCAGGCCAGCCGCCGCACGCAGGCCCTCGGCCGCGTCGCCCGCGGCGGCGGCCGAGGAGATGGCGTTCACCAGCGCGGCGTCCGGCAGGCCCAGCGTGGTCTCCGCCAGCTGCATGGTGATGGTTCCGCTGGCCGCGGCGATGAGTCGGTCGAGCAGGCTCAGCGCGTCGCGCATGCTGCCGTTGCCCAGTCTGGCCACCAGATGGACGGCGGCGTCCTCGGCCTGCACGCCTTCCTGCTTCAGGACCGCCTTCAGGTGCTCCACGATGCGGGCCGTGGCGATGGGCCGGAAGTCGAAGCGCTGGCAGCGGCTCTGGATGGTGGCCGGCACCTTGTGCGCCTCGGTGGTGCACAGGATGAACTTCACGTGCGAGGGCGGCTCCTCCATGGTCTTCAGCAGCGCGTTGAAGGCCGGGGTGGTGAGCATGTGCACCTCGTCGATGATGTAGATGCGGTACGGGCTGCGGGCGGGGGCGATCCCAGCCTTGCCGATCAGATCGCGCGCGTCATCCACGCCGCGGTTGCTGGCGCCGTCGATCTCGATCACGTCCAGGTCCTCGCCGCGCAGGATGCTGTCGCCCACCGCCTGCGACTGCTGCAGGTCCTTGGGCGCGTTCAGGGCCCGGGCGAACACGCGCGCCATGCTGGTCTTGCCCACGCCCCGCGTGCCGCAGAACAGGTAGGCATGCGCGGTGCGGCCCATGGCGATGGCGTTCTGGAGCGTGCGGGCGATGGATTCCTGGCCGATCAGCTCGTCAAAGCTGCGGCTGCGGTAGCGCCGCGCCAGCACCGTGTAGCCCGCCGGCGCCGCGGGCGCGTCGGCGCCGGCGATCAGGAAGCCCTCGGCGGGCGGCTCGGCTGGCGGGTTGTCCTTGCTCTTGCGGGCCACACGCTCTCCTTGCAGAACCGACGCCGCGGAGGACGGCCAGGCTGGCGCCGGCATGGGCGACGCCGCTTATGGCTGCTGCGGTCAAGCCCTGACCAGGTTCACGGGCCGTCCACCCGACGGGCCCGACCGTCCTCCGACAGCGTCGGAGGAATCATGCTAGCGGGGAACGGGGCTTCGTACACTTTCACGTGATGGAAACGTCGCCACGCCTCGGCGAGACCGCGCCGGAAGCCGCCCCGGAGCCGGTGGCGGCCTCGGTTTCCATGCCGCCGCCCCCAAGCCCCAAGGCCCGAGCCGGACGCCTGCTGATGCTGGTGATCCGCTCCATCTTCATGATCCTGCTGGTCACGGTCACGCTGCTCACGGTCAGCAGCACCAAGACCACGGCGGACTTCGGTTTCAGCACCGTGCTGGGTCTGGTGATCGCCGCCACCGCCGTGGGCCTGCTGGTGGTGGCCATCGACGCCATGACGCCCAACAAGCGGCTGGCTGGGGTGGTGGGCGTGTATCTGGGCGTGTGCCTGGGACTGGTGGGCGCGGTCGCCTTTGGCGCGTTGCTGGACACCGTGGCCAAGGCATGGGAACTGCAGGAGGCCGCCGGCGTGTACCTGACGCTGGCCAAGGCCGTGATCGGCCTGGTGTTCTGCTACATGAGCGTGAGCGTGGTGCTGACCACCAAGGACGACCTGCGACTGGTGATCCCCTACGTGGAGTTCGCCCGCTCGCAGCGCGGCACGCGCCCGTGGCTGCTGGACACCAGCGTGCTCATCGACGGCCGCATCGAGGCCCTGGCCAACACCGGATTCGTGGACGCACCGCTCGTGGTGCCCCAGTTCGTGGTGGACGAGCTGCAGAAGCTGGCCGACAGCGGCGACCGCACCAAGCGGCAGCGCGGCCGCCGCGGGCTGGAGCTGCTGGCCACGTTGCGCGAGAGCCCATGGGCGGACCTGGCCCTGCAGGACTTCCGTGTGAGCGGCGTGAGCGTGGACCGCATGCTGGTGGAGGCGGCCCGGTCCGAGGGACTGCGCCTGCTCACCCTGGACGCCAATCTGGAGGCCGTGGCACGCATCCAGGGGGTGGTGGCGGTGAACATGCACGCCTTGGCCGGGAGCCTGCGCCCGGCGCTCGCGGCAGGCGAGACCGCGCAGGTCACCATCACCAAGCGGGGCGAAGGCGAACGTCAGGGCGTGGGCTACCTGCCCGACGGGACCATGGTGGTGGTGGAGGACGCACACACGCGCATCGGCTCCACGCTGCAGGTCACGGTGACCAATGCCGTGAGCACCGCGGCGGGTCGACTGCTCTTTGCCCGGATCGAAGGCGAGGCCCCCGCCACGGCCGCCAGCATGGCCGATGCCGCCACCCGGCAGCCTCGGCACACCGGACGCGCGGGCCGATCGTTCCCAGCCTTGTGAGTCCGCGCGGCGGCCGCTACGCCGCGCTCCGCACGCTCAGCACCGCCTCGGCCAGGGCTCGCACGCTGGCGGCCGACGCGTCGACCGAGGGATCCATCAGCGCCGCCTCGATCTTGGCCAGGCAGTCCGAGGGCATGCCCCGGAGCAGTCGCTCGGCGGCCCAGGGCTCCATGTTCAGCAGCAACTGGGCCACCTCGTGGGCGCTGCCGCCCCGCTCCAGCCGCTCCACCAGCGCAATGCCCACCAGCGAGGTCCGCTCGGCCACGCTGCGGTGCAGCGCCAGGCTCACATGGCTGGGGATGACCGGCAGCTGCGACGGCGCCAGGCCCGACGACGGGGCCGATGGCTCCGCTGGCGTGCGCGACCGCCACCACACCCACGCCAAGGCTCCGGCCACCACGGCGGTGAACGCGCCCAGCAGCACGTGCTCACGACTCACCGTCGAAGGCGGCGGCGCCACCGAAACCGCGGCCTTGGCGAGCACCGGCGCCGGCTGCGACGCGGCGCGGGCCGCGGCCTCCTGCAGCGCGCCGCGTCCGTCCTCGCCTGCCGCCAGGTCCATGCCCGTGGCCCGGGCGCGAATGCCGGTGCCCTCGTCGATCACCACCACGTCCTGCGGCTGCAGGCCGTGCACGGCCGCGGCAAGAAGCGAGCCCGTGGCATCCACCAGCGAGATGGGCACCACCCCGTGCCGCATGGCGATGGTGGCCACGGCGCTGATGTGGCCGGTGCGACCGTCGGCCGTGCGGGCCAGGATGGTCACCTCGCGCACGTCGGGGCGACGCCGGATCACTTCCTCCACCCGTGCCACCGCGGCGCGCAGGCGCCGCTCCCGGGACTGCTCCTCGGTCAGGAAGGGATTGTCGGCGCTGCTGAACCAGGACTCCTCGACCGGGCCACGCGTCAGGGCGGCCTGTTCCTCGGACGGAACCGGCGATCGTTGATCACGCAGCGAGGGCGCGGCCACCATCATGGCCAACGGAAGGGCGCCGCATGCCACGGCGGCGATCCATGCCACGGGAGCGGCCCGGACGGCGGCGAACAGGTTCGTGATTGGATGTGGACTCACTGGGCCTCCATGCCCTTCAAGCGTGCGAGCCCCTGTTGTCGGCCCGCGGACCCTCCAAGGTGCACTTTCCGGCTCCGGTTCAGGCCACGGGGCCGGGCGACTGCACCACGGTGGTGAGCGAGATGGCCTCGGGCACGCCTTCACCCCGTCGATTGAGCAGCGTGGGGATGGCCACCACCGGCGAGAGCATCAGCAGTCCCTTCAGGAGGTTGCGCAGCAGGTGGCGCCACCAGGCCGCCCGGGCGCCGTCGCGGCGGACCACCCGACCGCCCAGCAGCCACTTGCCCAGCGAACGCCCACCGACCGCCTCCTCCAGGAATCCGAACACCACGGTTCCGCAGGTCATGGCCATGAAGGCGAGTGACCGCGACACATCCAGCGTCCACACCGGTGGCGTGAGCAGATCCCGCAGGGAGGCGTCCATCGCCACGCTGGCCGCCAGTCCAAGGGGCGCCGCATCGATGGCCAGGGCCATCAGGCGACGCGGAAAGGGCAAGGGCACCAGATCGGCCTCGGGCATCACGCCCAGACCCGCGAAGATGCTCCGCAGGATGAAGGCCAGCAGCAGTGCCCCGATGGAGAGAACGCCCAGCAGCGGCACATGAAACCATCGCGCCGCGGCGGACTGCTGTGGAGGCACGTCGCTCCACTCCTCAAACGCGGGCGAGCCTGGCTTCCACATGGACATGGTCAACGCCTCTCCCCGCACCTGCCACGCCGCCAGGCCCCCTGCCCAACCGGTGATGGCGGCCTTGGGGGGCACCTGCACCTCCGGCACGAACGCCCCGACCTGCACGGATCCGGCCTGCGGCGGCTGCCCCGCCATCATCGCCAGCCGTGTCATGCCCGAGATGATCCGCGACCACTCGGGCACGCTCCACGGAACCGGATCCCAGCCCTGACCGTTCCATCGCCATCGCCGCGAGGGCTCGCCTGGCGTCAGCAGCCACAGCGATCCCGTGTCGAAGGCCAGCGTGGGCGGATCTGCCGCAGACAGGTCGCCGGGAGGCTGGACCGGTTCCCACACGCTGCCACGAAGCCGATGGATGCGGAGCGATTCCCGTTCGATGGCCCACAACTGGCCCGCATGCGCGGCGAGCACCGGCTCGGACTCCACCCCAAGGCCGCTGCAGAGCATCACCCCCGGCGGCTCCACGAACCACAGGTCGCTGGCGGGATTGCGCATCACGCGGGCGGTGAGCACCTCGCTTCGGCCCTCGCGTGGCTCAAAGGCGATCCAGACACGCTCGCCTTCGCAGGCCAACGACACCGGGCGATCGACATGACGGCCCAGCGTCATGCGGACCGCGCGTCCGGCGTCCATCGCCACGTGCTCCACCAGCCACTGATCCTGCACGGACCGGACCAACCAGGCGTGACCGTCGCTGGCCACAGCCTGTTCGGGTGCCCGCGGCTCATCGCCCGGCGCGCCAGCCAGCAGCAACGCCACGCACGGCAGCCACCGCAACCACGGGACCATCGCGACCACGCGGTGCATCAGGGCGCCCGCCCGCCCAACACTTCCACGCGCTGCGGCCGCATGACCGATCGCAGGGCATCCAGGTCAAAGAGCCGCTCCTTCAGCCGCTCCGGAGCCGTGCCGGGCGTGTCCCAGAAGACTTCCCACGATGTGTCGGTGCCCATCTCCAGCCGCACGGTTCCGGGGACGTCGGGCCAGGCACCCGGTGGAAGTCCGATCACCTCCAGGGACAGCGGCCGCGAGAGCACGCTGGCCGCCAGCACGGTGCCGTCGTCGGCGAGCAACTCCACGCGGTCAGGCAGGGAACCGGGCTGGCGCACGCGGACACGCGTGGCGGCCCAGCCTCCCACCGCGGCGATGCGACGCCATCCAAGCCAGTGCTCGCCAGGCTGGTCCGCGGCGGCCAGCGTGGCGTGGTCCGGCCACGGCGTGGCGGCCAGAAGTTCCATCACGCTCTCGGGACCGGCAAACGGGACGGGCGATCGCGGCGGCACGGTTCCACGCGGACCCACCAGAAGCGACGGGGGCTCCGCCTTGGGCTCGAAGATCCACCACTGCGACGCATCCGCACCCACCCACACCAGCCGCTCCCCCACCTTGTCCGCGCGGAAGGCCAGTCGCCGGCCATGGTCCAGCCACGCCAGTTCCACCTGCGCCTGCTCAAAGTGGTCGCCCTGCTCGTCCGTCCAACGCAGCTCCGCGCTGCCACGACTGGCGAAGCGTTCGAGTCCCTCCACACGCCGTCGCTGGGCCTGGACAAAGTCCGCGGCACCGACCAGGGATGCTGGCTCCGCATGCGTGGGCGGCGCGTCCGGCGAGACGGAAGCGGCGCAGCCGGCCAGCGCGGCCATGCACGCCAGCGTGGCCAGCCGTCGAGCGGCGTCAGCCTTCCAGGTTGACCACGGCGGAGAGTTCATCCGAGAGCGCGGCGATGGCCTCGTCGTCCAGTTGGGGATGGATCACCTCGGTGGGCGGCGCGATCTCGTCCTGGCCGCGGCGGGCGAAGAGCCACACCTCCGTGCCCTCGCGATGGTCGATCCGCAGGTGCCGCAACCGCTTCTTCCGCAGCATGATCATGGCCAGAAGCCATCGGACGGCCACGCGATTGGGCCTCTCGTCCTCGGCCAGGCGGTCAAAGACCTCCTCGATCGCCTCGTCGTCCAGCACCAGCCTGCGGCGAGCGTCAGGCTCGGGCATGGTGGTGCGCCACCAGCAGAGCAGGCCCTCGGGACGGGCCCCGGCCGACCACGCGGCGGTGCTGAACTCCATCCGCTCGAAGCCGCCCTGGCCGCTGTCCCGCACGGCCGCCACGCATGGCGTGCCCGCGGGGAGCGGCTCGCCGCTGGCGGCGCAGACAAAGGTGGGCTTGCCCACTGGAATGGAACTGGCGTCACGGCTCATGACCGGCGATCGTAGCGATCCGGAGTCATGGGCGCGTGGTACAGTCGCCCCGTGTTCGACCGACTTTTCCAGCTCTTCCGGGGCAGCGATCCGCTCAGCGTGGCGGTGGAACTGGCGGTGATCTTCGTGGGTGTGCTGCTGGTGCTGCGCTTTCTGCAGGGAACGCGCGGTGCGGCCGTGTTCAAGGGCGCCATCATCGTGCTGGCCGTGCTGCTGCTGGGGCTGCGCTTTGCCGGCCTCTTCAGCGACAATCTGGCTCGGCTGCGGCTCCTGAGCGAGGGCGTGCTGGGCGCGGTGGCCATCTTCTTCCTGGTGGTGTTCCAGCCCGAGTTGCGGCAGGCCATGGTGCGGATCGGGCAGAGCATCGTGCCCGGCGAGCGTCGCGCCCTGGATCCGCTGGTGGAGGCCCTCGACGAGGCGGTGGAGTTCCTCAGCCGCAACCGCTTCGGGGCGCTGATCGTGATCGAGCGCGGCACCAGCCTGACCGGCCTGGCCAAGCAGGGCGTGCCGATGGACGCCAAGCTCTCCGCCCGGATGCTGGAGAGCATCTTCTGGCCCAGCAGCCCGCTGCACGATCTGGCGGTGGTGATCTGCGGCGAGCGCATCGCCGCGGCCAGCGTGCAGTTGCCCCTTGCCGAGGAGACCGGCGGCATGCGGCTGGGTTCGCGCCACCGCGCCGCCATGGGCGTGACCGAGGAGAGCGACGCCCTGGTGGTGGTGGTGAGCGAGGAGAACGGACAGATCCGCTTGGCCGAGCACGGCCGGCTCTCGGCCCCGATCGCACACGCCGAGTTCGCGATCCTGATCCGGGAGCGGCTGAGCCGCCCGTCGCAGCGCGGGCAGGGCATGGCGAGCGGACTCTTCGGCAGCCTTGGCGGGCGGGATGCCGCCTCGGCGCCCGCGATCGATCCGCAAGAGCCCCCTTCACCCGAAAGGGCGGCCTGACATGCGAGACTGGAAGGCGACCCTCTCCACGCTCTTCGCGGCCTCGATCGCCACGCTGCTGATCTGGACCTGGGCCGCGGATCGCACGCGCGAGTTGCGCACGCTCTCGGGCACCGTGATCCTGCGGCCCAGCGATTCGGCCAAGCGTTTCGTGGATCCGGCCCAACCGCAGTCCGTCACGGTGAGCGTGAAGGCCAGTCCAGCCAGCCTGACGCGACTGCAGTCGGCCCTGGAGCAGGGACTGGTGCTGCAGCTGGACACCGATGGCGTGGAGACGGGCACGCGCAGCGCGGTGCTCGGGCCGCTGATCGAGCGGACCGTCGAGGTGCGCGGCACGGACGCGGACATCTCCTCGGTCCGGCCGGCCCGCATCGACGTGCGCGTGGGCGCCATGGTGCCCGTGCGGATGCCCGTGGTGGCTCGTGTGCCGCTGGTCACGCTCTGGGGTCCGGCCCTGGTGCAACCCACCGAGGTGACGGCGATGGTTCCGGAGACGGCCGCCGAGGCGGCCAGCAAGGAGTCGATCGAGGCGGTGGTGAACGCCAAGGACCTGCCCGCCGGCACCAGCCACACGGTGGACGCGTCGCTGCGGCTTCCAGACGCGCTCAAGCTGCTTCCAAGCCAGGTGACCTTCACGCCGGACCGGGTGCAGGTGTCGTTCACGGT
>Ga0169931_10004793_pt1 | contig 20918 bp, 16 predicted proteins | sample Kivu_15m_20L_FD_129675 | JGI IMG/M metagenome (GOLD analysis project Ga0169931, IMG submission 129675) | Freshwater microbial communities from Lake Kivu, Western Province, Rwanda to study Microbial Dark Matter (Phase II) - Kivu_15m_20L... | ecosystem: Environmental > Aquatic > Freshwater > Lake... | reverse complement strand
GGGGAGTACTTGGGGAAGTCGCTCAGGAAAAAGGCCGCCTGTACTTCGGCGGAGGGGATGGCTTTATCTATTGCGTTGAAGCCGATACCGGACAAGTCGTCTGGCGCTACGAGGTGCGAAACCCATTTGTTTCACGCCCCAGCCTTCAAGCGGGCCGTCTATTCGTCACCACATCGGATGATACCGTTTACGCATTGGACGCTGGGACCGGAAAATGGCTGTGGCACTTTCGTCGCCGCACCCCCTCGGAGTCCACTGTCAGAGGCGCCTCTACGCCCCTGATCGACTCGGGAGAAGTAATTGTTGGGTTAAGCGACGGCTTCCTGGTCTCGCTCAACCAAGAAGACGGCGTGCTTAAGTGGGAGAAAAAACTCCATTCCGCTCCAAAGTTCACAGATGTAGACGCATCTCCCGTTCTTCATCAAGGCGTCCTGTACGTGCCCTCATATGATGGAGCCCTTTTTGCCCTTAAGCGCCAAGGTGCTGACACGATTTGGAAGTTTGATGGGGGAGGGAGTCGCGCAGTACGAGTAGAGGGAGATCGCCTCTATGTTCCATCCTCCGATGGAAACATCTACGCGCTTCAGAAAGACAATGCGAAGGTCATCTGGAAGTTTGAGCTCGATGGAGGGGTCCCTACAGAGATCTCTGCCAACGCTCAGTATCTATTCGTGGCATCCTCGTATCAGTACCTCTATGTGCTCGACAAAGCGACCGGCCAAGCTGTGTACCGTTTCCACGCGGGATATGAGTCCGGTTTTTCGACAGCTCCCTTTATCGATACCGAATCTAAGCGGTTGTATGCACTCTCGCAGGGTGGAAACCTGTATGCGTTCTCGTTTCCGGTGAGTACCCCGCGGAACGGCAAAAGCCCGACATGGAGTCCTTACAAATAGCCTGGTTTGTGAGGCCCGATAAGGGTGATTATGTCAACTCGGACCCCTCAAGATCCTTACGCCGGCGGCTTACTTTCGACAAAAAACCCTGCTTTTTGAGCCATATCCAGCCACTTTTCCCAGTTTGGATCAGTCTTGCGCCACTGAAGCTCGGGCCATCGGAGGTCGAGATACTCGAGCATCACCACCAGATCCCAATCTGCTTGGCTAAAAGCGTCGATTGAACTGGGCTCCACTCTGAAGCTGGTCATGCGTAAGGTTTCGAGGGTTCGCAGAATGTTAGCTTCATGTTCTTTCATCCACCCGACATGCTCTTCATCTTGTGGTATGAGACTTTCCAGATACCGTGCGACCACTGCAGTTAGGATGCCCGATATCCACCCAGACGTCCGCCGAACCTGGCGTCTGATTACAGGGTCCTCGGGCCAAATCCGAGAAATACCCCCCGGAGACAACTCATGGATGGCCTCCAAGATCAGATCCGAATCGACAAAAACCTCGCCACTGAGTCGATCCTGAAGCGCCGGTACCAGCCCCAAGGGATTCACCTTTAAAAACTCTTCAGTCGGATGAAAGAGATCGACCGGCTTAAGATCATAGGAAATCTGGAGACGCTCTAAGACCATGCGGATCCGTCGAGCAAACGGACTACGGGGGGTCGCGTAGAGCAAAAAACTGGGCAAATTCGAGGGTGCAGACTCAGTTGACATAATCATACAGGGTTAAAGCTCGATCAAAATCGTGACGCCCGCAAGCCGGGTTTTTTGAATTTCCTAAAAACTCTCCAGAGTTTGCCCTTGGCTTAGAGTCAAAACCATGGCACCCACTAGACAAGTGGTTTGAAGTGTTGAGCGTAACGACCAAGATAATCAGGTCGGTCCGCGTGCCATTTCACTCCCTCTCTCAATAGCGTATTGAGGGTCTCGTTGGTAAGCCTGGTAAGGACCGAAAGGAAATGATCCTGCATGTTTGGATCGAGTGACTCGAACCAAGGGAACGGCGACTCAGTGTCGACCAAAGCACCTTTGATTTCTCCTAGAAAATCCCCCCCTTCTGACTCCCCCGCTCCGTCGTCTTCGGTCGGTCCAAGCGCGGATGGCGCCGCAAACGCGGGTCCAGGAGGTGACAACTCATCTGCTCAAGCGAATGGTCGAGGACCTCGCCCTCATCATCGTCGACGCCCTCGCCATAAGCGGGGACGCGGTCGAAACCCACGCGCGCCCTTGCATCCCTCCGAAAGCCCCAGCAACGGTTCAGTCGACCCCTTTTCTTCTTCCGAGAGATCTACGCAGGACGCTCCTCGAAGCATTTTCCCTATCGCCGACCCCCTGGAGAGCGTCTCTCATGACTCCGCTACTCCCGCCATCCTTGTCGATGCCGGTTCGTCATCAGGCGGCGAAGCTTCCCCAAATGGACACCTCCATCCGAGTGAGCGCAGAAACTCACGCAGGCGGCGTGGACGAAACCGCTGGCGGAACAAAAAAAGAGACCGTCAGCACCCTCAAAACCCGTCTGCTCCCGACTCTGAATCACCGGAAGGTTACCCAGAAGGAGCTTCGTCCGAGCACGACTCGATTGCATCCATGGGGGCCGAGGGTGCATCCATGGACTCCTCGCCCAACAATCAGAACCTTGTTTTTCAACGCCCCCGTCACCCCAGCGAGACAAGCGCTGCAGGAACGGATGGAACCACTGGAAGCTCAGCTCAAGGCAATGGGCGCCGAGGCAAGAAACACTCCCGAAGAGGAAGACGTGGCCGTCAAGGTCGCGAGCATCACCCATCCGGGGGCACTGCAAGCGGACCTCACGCCGGCGGAACTTTAGGCCAACACAGCGCCCCCTCTATTGGGAAGACTTATACGGCAGGACTCCCCTCAAAGCCTGAGCGAGTGTCGAATGCTCTTTTGAGTTATCAAAAAATCAAGACGGAGTTCAAGCGCTCCACTTGGGGACGAGGCGAGCAATACAATCGTGAGAAACGGGTAGCCGAAGTGAAACGAGCCGGCCCGTTGATCTCAGCAAAAATCCGCGGCTCCGAGGCTACCCCCTACGAGACTGCTCTTTTTGCAATGGACGGTGCGATTTTTAACTCAAAGTGCTCCTGCCCTGTGCACCGTGCACACGAGCAACACTGTAAACACGTCGCGGCCCTTGCAGCTTGGGTTCTCAAGCACAACGAAGAACTTCAAGCCATGGACACTGCGAGCACTCAGAAAGCAGTCCACCCCGAAGACACGGACTTGATGATCAAAGAGTACGATGCGGCCGTTCAGGACCCTCGCATTCGAATCCTTCTCAACACACACAAACAACTCAAAGGAGCGACTATTCGAATTCGCCGCGATCGTTTGGCGGGCTCCGTCGAGGGGCGCTCAGAAGAAGGGGCTTTGATCTCAATTCCGATCACACTTGTGGAAGCGGAAGCCCTTCTCAATTACACAGATGTTGCGTCCAAAGTGAGTAATCGTCCGAGCTTGGTCTTGGGTGAGCCTGTTCTTTATGTACGCGGCTCTTTTCAGGGGAAGCTTTTCACCTCCCTCAAAGTGGAGTCCGCTTTGCGCTTTGTGGATCCCATTCACCACACGCCTCAAGTCGTAACTCTGAGCTACCTCACTCGTGAGCCTCATCCAGGACTCTGGAAAACCTCACTCGGCCAACTCGTTCATATCCCTGCCGCTGAAAGCGAAATTGATGAAATCGGGAACCGAGTTCTTCCTAAAAACTGGGATGGCGAAGCGCAATTGATTCACAACCTCAGTGTCCCCGAACAGCTCTATGAAGGGGCAGCCGCTGTGGATCAACTCGGACGCCTGCTTGAGCACAAGTGGAGGGACCGAATTGTATTAGAGAAGCCTGTCCACATGCCCATTGCTCCTGAACCGCTCCGCATGAAGTCGATCCACATCGGAGCACGGGGAAGCAATCAGCAACGAAGCCTGACCTATCAATTTCATTCAGGCGAAAACGAATTCTCCTCGCAGGATCTGGATGACCTCACGCAAATCGGCCGAGTCGGAACACAGTATATTTGGAAGGACGACTACCTATACCGATTCGAAACCCCTCTCAATCGCCTCTCCTCTTACGTCACCCGCGGAGAGCAAGGTCCACGTGCCAAAACGCGCGAATCCATTGCAGACACTACCGATCAACCCCTGCACCCCTTGACTGCTTATCGCTTGATCTTAGAAATGGGAGCCGAGAACTTCACAGTCGATCCCGACTGGAAGGAGTTCAATACTTGGCGCGACACTTTCGAAAAAACGAAGCTCCCGGCCCTGCCACGGATCAGCTATGGCTTTGATCTTCGGGAGTATCAAAAAAACGGCCTCAGTTGGCTTTGGTCACTGTATCATCGCGGTCTGAGCGCAATGCTAGCCGATGACATGGGTCTTGGAAAAACCCACCAGGGCTTAGCCTTCTTGTCCTCGCTCTATAAGAGTAAGACCCATAAACCGGACCTTCCTTCGCTCGTGGTCGCTCCCAACTCAGTCATTGCCGCTTGGGAACAAAAGCTCAACAAATACAACACCGGCATGAAGTGGGTGGTATTTCACGGTAAAGCGCGCGAGCTTCCCACCAAAAACTCAACGACCCATCTGGTCTTGACCACTTATGGGATTCTCAACCGCGAGCCGAAGCTATTAGAGAGAAACTGGCACGTCGTGATCTTGGATGAAGCTCAGACGATCAAAAACGCTGAAACTCAGAGCTCACTTAACGCTCGAAAACTCAAAGCAGAGTTTCGGATTGCGATGACAGGGACTCCGGTAGAAAACCAAGCGACGGATCTTTGGGCGCTCGTTGAGTTTATGTTGCCTGGATACTTAGGAAACCTCACGCGCTTTAAGTCTCTCTATGGCGCAAGCTCTAAGGACTTTACTCCCGGGTTTGAGACTGCTGCTCTCAAGCGCTTGATTACTCCGTTCATGCTCCGAAGGACGAAAGCTAAAGTTCTCACTGAGCTTCCGGAGAAGAGCGAGGAAGTAGTAGCTTGTGCAATGACGGAACCGCAAAAACTAGCCTATAAAGAGATGATGAACTCTGCATCGGCAGTTCAGGTTCGTGAAGCTCTGGAGGAAGGCGGAAAAATTGACTACGCCAACGTCTTGGCTCTTCTGACTCGACTTAAGCAGATCTGTGATCACCCGCGCCTTGCTGAACTCAATACGGGCGCAACCTCACCTGAGGAACTTGATCCATTCCAAAGCGGTAAATGGGAGACTTTTGATGAGCTCATGCAAGAAGCGCTCGGGTCTGGTCTCAAAGTCGTGGTCTTCACTCAGTATTTGGGGATGATGGACTTGGTGGGCACTTACCTCAAGAAACGAGGCATTGGGTCCACCGAACTGCGTGGCGATACACAAGACCGCGGAGCAAGACTCAAGGAGTTTGCAGAGAACCCTGAATGCAAAGTGTTTGTCTGCTCGCTCTTAGCTGGGGGTCTGGGTATTGACCTCACGGCAGCATCGGTGTGTATCCATATGGATCGCTGGTGGAACCCAGCCCGCGAAAACCAAGCAACTGACCGCTTGCATCGTTTTGGTCAAACGCGAGGAGTGCAGGTCTTTAAACTCCAACTGGAAGGCACAGTTGAGGATCGCGTCGCCGCCATCATCGAGAAAAAAACCGCCCTCTCAGGAGCCCTGGTCGAGGAAAGCTCACTGGGTCTCAAATCCTTCTCACGCAAGGAGCTCCTCGAACTTTTGGCGATGCCCACCGAAAAATAAAAGTACCTGTTTCATTTGTTGCTCTCAGTTCAGGTAAATTAGCAGTCGGACTCCGGAAGCCCCCCTTACGGAGTCCGATCATCCATTGGAATATCTCGGAACATGAGTTCAAGCGGGATGAGGCCATCATGAGGAAAAGCCTTGAGGTAACTCGCATACACGCGCCGAGCTCTTTTGTTTTCTCCGCGTAAAAGAATCGGACCCAGGAGATCCAGCACGAGCTCGGAGCTCCCCTGACCGTCCCTAAAGCACTTTCTCACCTGCTGCTCCTGCCTCTCCCAGGAGACGGAAGGATCCTTCTGCTTTAAGTAAAACTCGTAACAGACTTTGGATTTTTTTAGAAAATCCGAGTGGTACTGAGAGAGATCTGTAAACGCCCTGTTGGCTTCCTCAAGATCCCCCAGCATCGCCCGATAGATGACCCGATACTCAGCAAACTCTGGCGTAAACTGAATCAATTCCGCCTCTTTTTCCGCATATCGATCCAAGATCTCAAGAGTCCGTCGTAAGTGAGGGGGGGTGAGGTCTTTTGGGTTTTGGTTGAGGCGAAACGCGAAGGCCATGAGCAATCGATCGACCAGCGCCCAATCCTTTTGCTGACAGGCTTCTGCAAAGCGCTTCGAGAAGTCCCCCTCATCAGCGACCCTCACGTGCTGGGAATGTAAATAGGGCTTCGCAGGCTGAGTGGCAGGAATAGAGGTCTCCTGAGTTCTGTTCTGAGATTGACCAACCAGCGCTGGATCAGGCTCGCTCACCCGTGAGGACGCCTCCAGAGTCGATTTTTCCGAGATCTGAGGAGTGAGGGGTGATTCTCGAACCCAGCTCCTCAGGAGTGCACCCACTCCAACAACCAGTAAAGCACCCAGAATGACGACCTTCACATTTGGCTTGATCATCCCATCCCTCATCATCTCTCAAAATCCTCTCTCAAAATCCTCTCGAGTATGCTCCCTGAGATCGGGAGTCTTATTCGGAGTTAACCCAAGGCAGGTGGTAACTTTCTCACATTGAGGATAACAACATGCCCCATGCTCACACCCGGGGTCCAGAGCGTTGGCATCTTGGCACTGTTTGATGGTGAGAGGCCGGGCAGCAAGCCCATTGATTCCGGGATACTGGGTTTCGGGAACCCTAAAGCAGACATTGTGCTTGTGGACCCGATGCAGACTCACTGGCCTTGCCCAACAGGTCACACCTAATCCCTCTGCCTGCGCAAGTGATGCCCAGGCACTCCCCAGAATCCACAAAATCCAAACAATGATCATGAAGACTTCTCCTTTTTGAAAAGCGCCAGGAGCAAGCGCTGAGCCAACTCCAAAGGATCACGAAAACTGGGCTTACAGGGCTTGAGTGTCGGGTTTTCCCTACACACTTGTTGGGATCTCCCTAGAGGGAATCACCCAGGCGTGGGTCTAACCCCATTAAAACCGAATCTGACTCTTGGCCTCATCCTTGCTCATGGCCCGGTCAGAGAAATCATTCTCACTTTGATCTTAAAACGGAAGGTGATCCGCCATGAAGTCCAAGTCTAAGCCTATTTCCTCACTGATCGCACTGACCTTGCTTTTGGAAGCAAGCACGACTCTCGGCCCAAGGGAGGCATCTGCCATGGGCAAGAAACGCCAACAAGAGACAGAAGCAGCAGAGAAAGCTAAAAAAGAGCAAGAGGAACGCGCACTCGCCCTTCAAGCTCAAATCGATTCCTTCACTCAAATGATCCGGGAGCAACATGCTCAGATCAATCGACTCCGAGAGAGACTCAAGCTTGAACCCATGAGCGAACCCAATCTCGCGCCAGTAGAAGGCGAAACACACCCTACGCTCTCTCGGCTCATGGGACTGATGCGAGAGCAGAATGAAGAGATCGTACGTTTAGAAAAACTGATGGACGAATACACGGGAAGATTAGAATCGACTGAAAAACAGCGCCGCGAGAGCGCAGAAAAAGCTGCCGCGCGAGTACGAGAGCTTCTAGAAAACCCCAACATGAGCTCCGACCCCGCGCATTGGGTGGAGCAACGATGCTATGGATTACTCGACGCGATGGAGAGTGTCCCCGCACTCGCAGATGGTCGGATCCGGTGGTCCACGAAGTGTCTCAACAAAAGGTTTCTGAAGAAAGAGGCGGATTACAATAATACGCTAGCGGAAACAGGACGAGGCGACCTCAATCTCGATATTGAATCCAATGTCGCCCAAAATTCACTCAAACTCATTATGAGCGCCAACCGGAACTTCTCGGCTGGACGCTGGTGGTATCCTTCCTACGGAAAGACCATCGGTTCTCAAATGTCTAATCCTGAGTTCATCATTGCACCCACAAATGCGGATGAAGACTGCGGAAACTCAATTCAAGTCTCAGCACCTACGGAATCTGAACCAGGTGGCAAACCGATTGGAATCATCAAAAAAGATATTCTCGATACTTATCACTTAGCCGCCATGTGTGTGACGGGCTGCTATACTCCAGACCAAAAAATCCTCTTTGATGAGGGTTATCAAACAATCGGATCGGCATACAGATCGCAGAAAATGCAGATCCAAACCTTAACTGCTGATTCATCTCTCGAAGAACCTCGCTTCGAGACGCATGAGATCCAGGCTTATACCGTGGATGTCAGTGATGCACTTCAGGAAGTTCTCGATATCGAGACAGTGGGTGGGAAAAAGATCACCGTTACTCGAAATCATCCGCTCCTTGATCCCGTCGGACAAATGCGACGTGCTGAGACCTTTATCGTTGGGGAATCTTTAGTTTCGACCGACGGATCCATCGATCCCATCCGCCTGATCTCAGGCCGTAGTTACTATGGAAAGGTCTACAACGTCCGAATCCAAGGCCAAGACCTCAAGAACCAAATTATTGCTGCTCAAGGGGTTTTGACTGGATCAGTGCACTTTCAAAACGAAGGAGTGAAAGACCTCAATCGTCAGATTTTTCGCAATCAGATCCCCGACTATACTTTTTGATCAAAAACAAACTCCCCATAAAAAAGAAAGAAGTTGTTCATTATGAAACCGAATTCAATCCTACTTGCACTCTCTCTTATTTGCTCCGTTGCCATGACTACCGCCTGCCAGTCTGAGTCGGAGAATGTGAAAGCCCCCACGCCCGAGTCTCAGGAGGAAGGGATTTCTCAACCATCCCAACCTCAAGGGCTCGATGAAACTCCTGAGCCTAATCCTCCCTCTTCTGCACCAACCCTCGAGAGCGTCCACTGTGAAGCACAAGATCTCATCTGCAGCGTGAAATCACAAAAGCTCGAAGAAATACGCCAGGTTTTTGAACATGAGTTTCAAAGATACGCTTATCTTTCGGGACTCTATCTGAAGAAGGATCTCTCGGGAGAAAACCCAGCTGAGTTCTTTGGGATAGTGGATGAATTGATTGGCTGGGGACGTAATGAGCTACCGCAGCTCGAGCTCTACGTAAGGTCTTTAGCTCTCACTCATCATCGATGCCGAACAGATCGGGAAGAGTCCTTACCCGAGTGTAAGCTCCCAAAAGAACCCCTTTTAAGGCACCTCGATATGGTCGAGCAGCTCAGTCGAGTCGCCCCCCCAAACGGATCCTAAACTAAATGAGGAATTCGTCATGAAAAAATATTTCGATATAAAAACAAAAACGATTCTACCCGCTTCTGTTCTCATCCTGGGATCCATCTGGGTGGGAGCTCAAAACAGGCATCTGAACACCCAGGAGCAGATGGCTCTGAGGTCTCTCCTAACGGAGGAAGAGAAATCCAAAGGTCCCACCGAGGTGGACAACAGAAATACTAGTCAGAATCATCAGTCCGAAAAACCAAGAAGAACGATCGACCCAGCTAGTGTTGGGCTCAGCGAAAACTTTCGGCGTTTTCAAAGATTCCATCATACTGCTCTTCCTGGTCTCGAGCAAAAGGCTGAGATCGAGACCTTACTTTCTGATCCCCTCTTGATCCAGGAGGCGAAGGTGCTTTTGAGTGCGGACGATCAGTACATGGATACCGAGATTGGAACTCAGCGCAGACTTCTTGCCGTGGACTACTTGGGCAAGGCTCTCCAGTGGAGCTCAAACCCCGCGCGCAAAGCAGTCAAACAAGTGAGCATGGAGTTGATCACCCGAAATCTGGATGAGCTGCATCGACCTAGATCCCTGAAGCGACTCTTGGCAGGAGATCAAATCGAACTTTATCAATATCTACTCCGAACAGATCGAGCCGAAGCACTTGCACTCTTTGAGAGTGAGTCAAACTCCCCACAAGGAGCTCTCATGGCCTACGTCATTCAATTTGAAAGCGATCTAATCGCAAAAAGGAAATCACTATGAAACCGAATCTGATCTCTCAATTCGCAAAGTCTGCTTTGATTGCACTCGGCTGCAGCAGTGTGGCGAATGCGTCTCATCCGCAAGGGAATTATGGTTATTTCCCAGGCCTGCCGATCGCAATCGGTAAAGGATTTACTCCAAAAGCGCCTATGAATGACCACCAGATGTGTTTTCGAGGCCTTAAAACCACGCCGGTCAACTCCGGAGGAAACGACGGAACGGAGGTCCGCTTGAATTTAGTCAAGGGCACCCAATCCATCAAGAAAGTCCTTGGGATCGACTCAAAGATCGATGCAAGCTATTTGGTCTTTAAGGGCGGGGGCGAGTTTAATCTCGATCTGGATACTGACATCAGTCGAGAGGATATCCATGTCGTGATTCAAGGTAAAAGCGATTATTCTGGATCCACACTCGACTTCTCAGATGCATCTTATCTTCCAGATATTCAGAGACTTCTTGATCAGGGAAATCATAGGGAGGTCATTCGTCGCTGTGGACCCGAGCTCATTAATACGGTCAGACGTGGGTCAAGTGTCGCAGTCATCATCACAATCAAAGGTCTATCTCGAGATGAGCAAAACAAATACGATCTCAAGGTCTCAGCGAGTGGTGGAATCGGACCCCTCAGTGCAAACGGATCATACGCCCTGAACAATCTAATGAGTTCGAGCACCTCAAATCGGAGGCTCTCCTTTCAGGCTTTCGTTAAAGGAGGGACCGGAGTGAATGCGCTATCAACGCTGGTCGGATCCCTGATTGCTTCCCCGAAAGACCTCAGTGAACTGAAAGAGGGAGTGATCCGAGTCATGGAAAACCTGACTCCGGAGACAGGAGCAATCACGGGTTTTTCGACGATTCCATTTCCTGGAGTGGAGCTCGACCATCAGAGTTTGATCAGTGATTTGAAGGCCGATAAGCTTACAGAGATCACCACCGTATATCGAGTCCATCATTCAAAATACGAACGACTCAATCAGCTTTATTTGAGCAAAGATCACTTAGGGCAGAATCCGAAGGAGTTTTTCGGGATCTTGGAAGAACTCATAGATTGGGCACGTGCGGAACTTCCTGAGCTTGAACGTTATGTGAAGACTCTTGGCGCTACCCACTGGAGATGCTTGCAAGATCCAGATGATCTGCTCCCCACCTGTATTCTCCCAAAACCACCCATCCTAAGACACCTCGACATGGTGGATCAACTCAGTCGATTTTGAGATCTTGAGCTCGAGCAGTTTCAATTCCTATTATAAAAAAAAACGGGCAGGATCGATCGATCCTGCCCGTCTCGAGTTTCGAAGTGAGACTCGTACAATCATCAGAACGGCATCGAATAACCAATCGACGCATCCAAGCTTCGTGAAGCCACTGGGATCGGACGGTTTGGTCCACCCACAGTGTATGCCATGGGGAGAGCATCGTCGTCGTTCAAGAGGTTACGCCCCCCTAAACTGATCTCAAAGCCTTTCACAAAAACATCTGTGAATCGAAGATTGAGGTTCACGATCACAGAAGGATCAAACTCTCGAACCGAGGACCCTGCTTCTGAAGCATCGATGTCTTCACCAAACTTCTTCCCATAATACTGAACTGACGGAATCACTTGGAAGTGATCACTGACTTTGTAAGTTGCCATAAAATTTGCACGAAGTTGTGGCATAGCGAAATAAAGATCATCGTGCTCAGGTACCGAGTACTTCTCAATCACATCGGTCGCTTGATACCCTGCCAAGTTAAGCAGTACGGAGTGACCACCACTCACGTAACGTAATTCCGCCTCAACTCCGCGGGTTCCTTGCTTTCCTTCGTTGGCATAACCGCCCAGTCCTTCGTTTCCGTTATAAACGATGACTTCATCGAAGTGTATGTCATAGTAGTTGGCTTGAAAGAACACATTACTACTCAAGCGGTAACCTGCTTCGACTTCGAGGTTGATCGCGGTCTCGGGGCGATAAGGGCTCTCGGTACGAAATGGAGGCAGGCGGAACGCTTTTGCCCACATGGCTTTAGCGTGGAAATCACCCATCACTTTGTTCAACCCCACCCGAGGGACAAACAGAGAATCGAAGCTATTGCTCGACTCAAATCGACCACCCAGAGTGATGTTTGCGATCGGATTAGCGTACATGGCTTGACCAAAAACAATCGTGTTTTGGTAAGCGTCGTACATGTCGGACTTTTGGTCGACTGTTACGTCCGCTTTGTTCTCTCGAGTTCTCCAGTGCTCTAGCCCAGCGACTAAATTTAATTCCGAGGTGATCTCAGCGTTTGCAGTAAAAGAGGCCGAGAGCTTCGTATTCTGGTAGTGATTAAAGAAAGGATCTGGATTTCCCTCTCCGTCCGCAAGATCAGGAAGGCGAACGTTGTATGGGTGTTGATCTTTATAACGTAACTCAGGCGTAATGGTCAAACGATCAGAGAGCTTTCCATTGTATCGAAGTAGCGCATGATAGTTGGTGTGAATGTCAGTCGCATAACGAGGAAGGTTATTACTATAGTAGTTCAAGTAGCTGATCTCATTGCGGTCCATCAGTGCGCGGGCTTCGAGGTCCTTGAACTTCAACGTGGTTCCCAAAACAAAGGGATCAGTCCCGTAATTGTCGATCATACTTTCTGACTCATCGAGAGAATCAACAATTTGACGACCACTCGTATTTCCACGACCTGCACTGTGATAGAATCCAACGAACACATCTTCGTTCAACTGTTTCGAGACACCGCCCGTAATCGTCGAAGAAGCGAGTCCATTTGCCATCTGTGAGTGACGCGTCGTAAAGAACGCCCCTTTACCTGAGTGGGCTTTGGTGGTGACCGAAATCACCCCCACGCCTGCAAATCCACCGTAAATGGAGGATCCTGGTCCTCGAATCACTTCTACTTTCTCAATCATGTCGGCTGGATATCTATTCTTGTAATGAGTATTAGCAAAGACCTCGTCGTTGACGTCATGACCGTCAACCAACATCAAGACTTTACCCTCCATGGCGTAGATGCCGCGAATGCCGGGACCAAAAGTATTTTCCCAGTCAGAAGCAAAAGAAAAACCTGGTACCAGAAGGTTTAAAACATCATACAGATCCCGCGCTCCAGAGCGCTTGATTTCGTCTTCGGTGATGACGCTGACGATACCTGGGGACTCCCGCGAAGTGAGCTGCTTTTTCGCAGCAACTGTAGTGGAGAGGTTCAGAATATCATCCAAAGAAAGCTCACTAGACCCGGACATCGCCGTGTCTTGAGCGTAGAGTGTGGATGAAACTGCGATCAAACTGATGCCGATAGCAAAATGGAGAAAAGGTTTTTTCATATAATCAAAATGCTGAATCGGAGAAGTCCTATAGGCAACCTCTTTTTACTGATCCTCCCCGCCTCAGTATTTGTTCATCCGAAATAAAACCTATCAGAGAGAGTGTTCTCCCCGCTGAAAGACCCGAAACACTGTCCGTACGTAGGACTCCATCCAGTCGTTCAACTCATTAAGAACTTCTGGCTCCTCCCTAACAGACTCAGGCTGCAAATAGCCATTTTTGGGGGGCATGTAGAGAACGGCGGAGTTCTCCAAAGAAGAGTGCTCCTGCAAACCTCTTTTCAGGAGCCCTTGATCAGTCAAAAGCCAAAGATTCTCGGGGTCCCTGAAGATCGCAAATCCCGACCTCGACGAATCCAAAAGGCTTGTGCCCATAAAATGGAAAGGGACATTCATCTGTAAAAAATGAATCAGCGTTGGAGCGACATCAATTTGACCGCCGATCTGAGAAACCACTCGGGGGGAAGGAACCCGTCCCGGAGCCAGGATTAAGAAAAGAACATGATACCTTTTGACGGACTGGTCGAGTGGATCAACCGGCTCTCCGTGATCCGAAAGGATCACGAAGACCGTTCTATTGAAGTACTCGGATTCACGCGCTTTTTTTATGAAGTTTCCTAGCGCCCAATCGGCATACTGAAAAGTACCCTCAATCCCGTGCTCAGGGAGGTGGGGAAACTGCTCTCTGAAGTAAGGAGGAACTTGATAAGGAGCATGATTACTCCCTGTGAGTACGAAAGAAAGCCTTGGAGGATCGTCCTGCTTATGAGTCAACAAATCTTGATGCGCCAACTCAAACACATCTTCATCCGATGCTCCCCACTGCCCCTGGTACCGTGGGTTTTGGAAGCTTTCTAAACCAAAAAGCTCTGAACCCCCCCCCTTGGGTGAGAAAATATCCTTTGTGGTCGAAATCGAGTTCATATCCGTAAAAGAACTTCGACCGGTATCCGAGTGGTTGAAGGACGTCAGCAAGAGTTGAAATGGTGTTCCCACCTGCTCTTCGGATCAGGGAGTTTCCAAAAATCGAGGGCAGGGACGACAAAGTAGAGACGACACCATGTTGGGTGCGAGTTTCATGCGCAAAGACCTGGGAGAAAAAAAACTCCCTCCCCTATCAGTCTTTCAAACTCACTGGCTTTGACGCCTGTAACCGCCGGACTCGCCAGCGGCACTTCATTGCCGAAAAAGATCCGCGCTTTCACCTTTTCAAGATCTGCTTTTTCGAGAGTTTTCAATTCCTCCTCTGTTGTCCCCGATGGAAAAAACAGATCGCCTACATTCAGCAATACCGGAAGTGAAAGAACGGATCGATAGATTCCCAGGCACCACTTTTGGCGTATTCCGGCTTTACGGCAGATCCAGAAAACAAAGGCCCCCCCGAGAATCATCAATGCGGCAGTTGAAGAATCAATGAGAGCTCCGAAGGAGAACGCGCGGATTCGGGACTCCCCACTCAGTCGATCAAAATGAGAATGGTGATAAAATACAAAGACCAAGCGCTGAAAACTCAAAGCACCTAACAGGATCCAATAGTCCTTGTAAGACCCCATCTGAGACCTGACCCACCCCATATTCATCTTCCGTCCGCGACCTCTCAGGAGGTCTTACGCCCTTTTTTCCTGAGTTCAAGAATTGTGAATCTTTTGTTTTTGGATTTACTCGCGATAACTTTTTTTATCGCGAGTAAATTTCGGGCACATTCTCAGAAATCAGGCTTTTTAACCAAACCTGCGAAACCCCGTCAGGAAACCTCAAAAAAACTGCTGAGGACTTGGGTCTGACCCCCACAAAGAACACTAAAAAGAAGCTCAAGACGGATCACTCCAGCCCCCTAAACCTTCAAAACTTAGGCACATCCAGTGCACAGTAGGACCCCAATATGAAACTTTCGCGGATGGGCCGGCCTTTTTTATTCTTGTTTTTGGGGGGGCAATTCAGGCGCTCCCTGGAGTCAGTGCCGAACACCCGATTGGAAAATACCGCATGCGTAAAAGGGATGGACAACCCGTCGCATTCTCCATCGAGTCAAAAAGCGATCCATCCGGAACCCCTCAGCTCATTTACTTCCACGAGGAAGAGAGAGCTCTTTTGCCCGACACTCGAAAACCCGTTCTTTTTGCCCGGGATCTGGATGGAGACCAATTCCCGGACACTTGGTTCTACCGAGATCCCGACACAGGGGAGCTCGAAGACGAACGCAACCCCTCCAAGCGCAAGGATGGTTGGGATATCGCTCGCTCCATCCTTCTGGATCGGATTCAGGTGGAAAACCGATGGCTTGCTGAAATCGCAGTGAACTCTCTGTTCTCGAGTTTGACTCTGAGCGGAGATTATTACCAAAATCTCCAGCAAACGATTCTTGAACAAGAACTCAACATTCGAACCCTCGAGGTCTTGGTCGAGACTCTTCAAGCAGAGAATCCAGGGGACCCAAGCATCGGAGTCTTACTCGATGTGATCTCTCGAGGGTACGCAGAACTCTCCGAACGTCTCCTGAAAGAGGAGCCTGCTCGACTTGAGGAGGCCGCAAAAGTCGACGCAGCAATCACTGTCGCCACCGGAGGCGCAGCCAAAGGACTGGGCCTTCTTGGACAAAAAGCAGCCCCCTATTTGTCACGCGGCATGAGCCGGATACAAGCAAAGTGGGCCAAGCCCAAACTCACAGCAAGTGCGCAAGCATTGATCACCGCTGAAGCCCAGATGCTTGCGAAATTGAGTCCAAGAATGGCTGTTTCTACCGCAATCAGCCAACTCGTATCCCGTTTTCAAGGAGAGCGTATCGCAGAAAACTCCCTGAGAAGAGCCCTCAAAGCCTCCGCTTCGAAGTTCAGCGAAAACACGCTGATCCAAGTGGCAAAAGCTGGAGCGACCCAGTGGCGCTATGTTGGACTCTCCATGAGTCTTCAAGTCGCAGCGGAGGCATTCGCGAGACGCAAAGAAATCTATCATCCCAATCCTCTCGTGATGGCCTCTCATCTCGCCCAAAACGAAGAGTTCCTGCAAAACTTCGCTTACATGAGCAATGAAACCTTCTGGCTCACGGCAATCTCATCCTACATCCAAAGTCCGATCAAGAGGATCGCTGCATGTGCACTCTTCTCAGTGGCAGACTCAGGGACCATTAGCTACGCGATCCGAGGCTCACTCGACCCAAAACGCCAAGCCCTCGACACAGGATGGCAAGCAGTTGTTGGAAACCTGCAAACCCAACTGGATCTGGCTGCCCTTAAAGGGGCCCAGAACCTTGCTCAATCCCAATCCAATGCCAAGCTTAAACTCCTCGGGTATCTCGTGGTCGTCGTGGATCAAGGAACCGGTTATTTTGCGTATGCAAAGGCAACCGAAGCCATTCGGGAAAGTACTCCCGAAGTTCACTTAGTTCCAGTGATGCAAAAATCAGAAGAATGATTCCATTATTGGAACACTGCATTCCGAGGTCTTCGGTTGCTGTTATTCAAAACTCAACCTAACCTCGTTTCTCACAAACCTACAAAAGGAGACTAAGATTTATGAAACAACTTCGGATTGCCCCTTTAGTTCTCGCTGCCTCTTTGGCTGTGTCCTCTCTAGCGCAAGCTACAACTTATGACGCTGACGCATCTCACTCAGCCATCGGCTTCTCCGTGAAGCACCTGATGATTTCCACGGTTCGTGGAAACTTCGCAGATTACACCGGAAGCCTGGTCACTCCGGATGGAAAAGAAGACTTCACCAAAGCAAAGATCGAGTTCAACGTCAAAGCAGCTTCTATCAACACGATGAATGCAAAGCGTGACGAACACCTTCGGTCACCTGAGTTCTTCGATACTGCAAAATTTCCTGAAGCAAAATTTGTTGGCTCCAAAATCGTAGCAAGCGGAAAAGACAAGTATAAGCTCTCCGGCGATATGACAATCCACGGTGTTACCAAACCCGTGACATTCGATGTGACCTTCACTGGCAAGAACAAAGATCCATGGGGTAACGACAAAATCGCTTTCGTTGCTTCCACTCAGATCAATCGTAAAGACTTCGGTTTAACCTGGAACAAAGCGCTTGAGACCGGCGGCGTTGTGGTGGGCGACGAAGTTAAGATGGATCTCGAAATGGAATTCACTGCCAAGAAGTAAGATCGGATTTGATCTCTTCTTGAGGAGCGAGCTCCTGTAGGGGGTCAGAAGCATCGGTGACCACCGAAGCGGGCGACCCCTGTTTTTTTTGGTCTTCTTCGTACTGAATCAGCAGAGCTGCCGACTTCTCAATTGCAGTTTTACGCTTGTCGTAACGGGTGATCATGTCTGGACTTGCCCAGCCTGCAAACTCTTGAATCGCGCGGTCCGGAGCGTTGCGGTCCCGTGCGTGAGAAATGGCAGTCGCTCGACACGAGTGTGGGGAAATTCGCTCCGTGATGCCGGCTTTTTTTGCGTACTTTGTGACGATGTAAAATACCGTGGACGGATCCAGAGGAGCAATTCCTTGGGACCTTCCTTCGCGGCCTTTTACAGCCCGAAAGAGGGGCTCATCTGGTAACACGACTCCCTGCATACTCCGTTGCAAAGCGACATCACCAATAGATAAGGGTCTTCGATTGATGAGCGCATACCGTCTCAGGGACTCAACCACCGCCGGAACGAGGGGCACTATCCGCTCCTGATTGCCTTTCCCCAGAAGCCTCACCACCGGACGTCCACGCTCCATCCCAATACTGTTGAGCTTCAGCGAGCAGAGCTCCGAGCGCCGCAAGCCACAATAAAGAAGCATGGTCAAAATCGCGTGATGCAGACACCCAGTACGGGTATGCAGATCCGGTAGTGAGAGCAGACTTCGAACTTGTTCATCACTGAGGCCACGAGTTTTGGAGATCCGCTTGGGATTCAGGAACCGAACCCCCTCAGCCGGATTCACAGTGACCACACCATCTTGAGCAAGCCACCCAAAAAAACTCCGCAAGGTGGCCAAGTGTCGATCCACTGTCGTGTGCTCGAGCTTTTCGCTCAAAAGATGCTCTTTATAGGCAATAATGGTCTGACGCTCGATCCGCTCCCATCCCCGCTCAAGCCTTCGCCAGCGCAAAAAAGCGACAAAGCGCTTCAGATCTTTCCCGTAGGCTTTGCGTGTGTGCTCAGATCGCTGATCCAACAAGAAGGCGGCGATTCGATCGCTTAAGTCCTCGCCAGGTCGAATCAATTGCTCATTGGAGAGCCCTTGGGTTTTTTGTTCAAAGCGGCTTTTTTGCTCTTGAAGTGCGAGCGCTTTTTGCTCGAGCTCTTGCGTGAGAAGTTGATTCTGGAGACTCTGTTGGTGAACCTGCAGCTCGAGTTCAGGAGACCGAGGAACCGAAGGCCTCCGCGGCGAGCGAGACTGAACCGGAGCGCGTGGCTTACGAGCTGAGGTCGTTTTCTTTTTTGGCTTCTGTCTTTGACTCGTGGCCCCTTCAAACCAACTCGAGCCAGCTCGCCAACCTAGATTCCCCGAGGGACGCTTTTTGGTCTGAAACTTCTTCAATAGCACTTTTCGCGTCGAAGCCGCTTTGGAGGGGAGAGATGAAGAGCGTTTGAGAGAGGTCTTTTTTTTCACAGAGGGGTGAGTCTTCAGATGAGCTTAACGTGCACTATTTTTGGCGCGGGACTGTTTGGTGATTCCAGCAGAGCCCTTCTTCTTCATCATCAGTTTAGTGCGGCTTTCTGCTTTGCGGGAAGTCTTTTTTGAGGAAGAGGATTTGAGCGCAGCCAAAAACTTCTTACAACGAGCCAAATCCAAAGGTGCTCCGGCTACCCCCCCCTGGCGAAGCGTACTTCCCACAATCACTCCAGTCAGGTGTTCCATTAGAAAGGGCAGGTTCTCTGCAGTGGTTCCGCTTCCAGCAAAAACAGGAACCCCCAAATGACGAGCACACGCTCCTGCTTCTTTTACACGAGCTTCATCAATCGAGCGCCCCGTGGTCTCACCTGTCAGGATGACTCCGCTTGCTCCAGCTCGAAGCGCCACTTCCTCAATCGCGAGATCCACACGGTCTTGCGAGAGAGTCTTCGCGTGCTTCACAAGAACATCTCCAAAGACTGCAACTCGATGAGCCACACCTAAGCGCTGGAGCTCACGCATCCAGACCGCAGCTTCGCCCTCAATTAACCCCTGATCCGTTGCAGCAACCCCTGAGAGAATATTCACTCTCACGAAGTCGGCGCCCGAAACCGCAGCAATCGCAATCGCCGCGCGAGCATCGTTTCTGAGGACATTAATCCCCAGTGGAATCCTCACAGACTCACGCACGGCCGAGGCAATAACGGACATCGCGGCCGTGGTCTCAGGCGGAACCGAGGACTTATAAAAAGGAGTGTCTCCAAAGTTCTCAAGAATCAAAGCATCAAAGCCGAGTTTCTCTAGGGCTTGAGCTTCACGAACAGCCCGTATCCCTGCCTCTTGAATCACAGCCGCAGGATCTTCTCCAAAGGCCCCCGGAGCACCCGGGAGTGGAGGAAGATGAATGACCGCAATCAAGCGAGGGAATCGGGGCGTACGTTTTTTCATGAAGAAACTCTCAGAAGAAAAAAATAAGGAGTCAGAGGGTCCAGTTACTTCTTGCCCAAAAGTCGCTTCCACATGGAAGTCTTTTCAGGTGCGGTACCTTCCACCTTGAGCAACTCTTCAGCTTGATCGGAGGAAATTTTTCCTTCTTTCATGGCTTTTTCGACAATCGCTTTTGCATCATCCACACTCAGGTCTTTTGCCGATTCCTCTGCTCCGGGCATTCCCATACCGCCCATCGCAGCCATTCCCATAGCGCGAAGCGACTCTTGAAGATGAGGTGGCAAAGAGCGCTCAAGCTCTGCTGCTTCTTCGCGAACATCTTTTCCGGCCATTGCCTTCTGCATGACCGACTGCAAGCGCATCAACTGAGCCTTGGGAATTTGGCGCATGATTTGGCCCATTTGAGCAATCATTTGAGGATCTACTTTGGAAGGATCAAACCCGCCCATGCCTGCGGCTCCTGCAGCGTCTTTGAGCGCATCTGGACTCACTGCAGGGGTGGCTGGTTGCGTGTACTTGGGAGCAGCATCTACTCCGTGGCAGCGCTTATACTTTTTTCCGCTGCCGCAAGGACAAGGTTCATTTCGACCTAAAGACCGACCCAACGTTTCTTCCGAATAAGGATTCATTGATGACATAGATACTCTCTTGTCTACTCCGCACTTGACCGACTTTTCAATCGCAACCTAGGCTCTGAAGGTGAACTCCACTCAGAAACCTCATCCTCTTACCCTTTCCCCTGTCCCATCGCGCGTCATTCTCCAGACCTCCCTTCTGATCTTCGGGCTGTCGTTGATGTTTTTCATGTGGATGATTGAGTTTCCTGTCAAACCCAATTTTGACGAGTATCACTATGTTCCCTCCGCCAAGCAGTGGCTTGCTCTGGTCGAGAACCAAAACTGGGAACACCCGCCCCTGGGCAAAATCCTCATGGCGGTGGGAATTGGGATTTTTGGTGACCACCCGCTGGGTTGGCGATTCATGAGTGCAGTCTTTGGAGCCCTCACCCTGAGTGCTTCCTACCTTGCCTCACTCTCCTTATTTCGGACGCAATCTGCGGCTCTTTTTGCTCTCACTCTGACTGCAGTCAATTTTTTCGTTTACGTGCAGGCGCGGATCGGAATGCTGGATACCTTCATGATGGCTTTTCTCATGATGGCACTCGCGAGTTT
>Ga0169931_10004792_pt1 | contig 20919 bp, 35 predicted proteins | sample Kivu_15m_20L_FD_129675 | JGI IMG/M metagenome (GOLD analysis project Ga0169931, IMG submission 129675) | Freshwater microbial communities from Lake Kivu, Western Province, Rwanda to study Microbial Dark Matter (Phase II) - Kivu_15m_20L... | ecosystem: Environmental > Aquatic > Freshwater > Lake... | reverse complement strand
TTCCAACAAGGCATAATCCTTATAATTGTCGGTCATGAGATCACGCCAGATACGGAAGGCTCCATGAATAGATTGCCAACCAGACATCCAACAATGACCAATCCAATACTCCCACCAATTCAGGGTGAGTCTCTTATTATCTGTTCCCAGTACTCTATTGGTGAACATTCAATAACCTCTTGCTAGTTGAAATCGTTCTGTTTCTTGAACTACCTTCTCAATCATACCATATCTAAAATATAATTGACAACTAGGCCAAGGTGAATATTTGGAATCCCACATAGCAGGATAAACCTCCACAACACCATAATGATAAACTGGTCTCACTTTACCATGAATACCATTTGGAACCCATTTATAATTTAAATATAATCTTTTAGGATCATATTCATCATCACCCTCATTTATTTGTACAAAGTCGGCAATATGAGAATCATCAATCAAAAACAATCTACCAACTGGATCAATCCAGTAATGATGCATTACACAATCTAGATCTTTTGTTTGTAATTCCTTTTGATAACCTGGACCAAGATCGTAAGAACTTTTAACTGTGTCAAACATTCCCATGATTATTCTCCTATTTTTGGATCCTCATTTAAGTAATATCCTCTCCAATCTGCTACCCTAATGCATTCATCAATATCCCATGCCAGTTTTTTATTTGCAGATGTAGAGTTACGTGCTTTATACACAATACCAGTCTTCATGTCAACAAAACAATGTGTTTTTGGAGTATCAGTATCAGTTAATTGTAAGATTCGATAATATTTTCTATTGTCATCATCTATAACAAAAGAACCAATATCCAAGTTATTATCAAGTTCTCTTCTTTTATACTTAATCTCTACTGTTTCACCCTCTTCCAACTCTCTTCTACTTAAAATATAACGAGTCTCTCTAAAATAGTCTTCAGTTAATCTAAGACAAAGCAGACCAGTTTTAAGGAGAATCGTGCTTTTAACACGTTCTTTTTCTTCCAGTCTGCTCTTATAATCCGACTCTATATCTTCCTTTGTTTTTACACCTTTGTTGTATAATTCAAGTAAATCAGAATCCATTTTAGCTGAGATAAGATATATTATCTATAATCTTATGCTCCCATCTCCCTCATACTACGAACAAGATACTCAGTAAACTGCTCCATTTTTTCTGGGTGAACTGTTGCTGGATTGGTGTTAATTGCATTCCTAAGAGCGATCATCTCCTGCCATTCATCTTCAGTGAGTTTGCTGTTTGAATTGGTGGAAATTGTCATGCTAGATCGCTCCCGTAAATTGTCAGCATATTCTAACATTATTTAATCATAAAGTTGTAATCCTTAATATTGTTTTTAGAGTATTGTAACAAAACTTTACGAACCAAACGGACCCCAAGTTCCTTTATCCCCCTCCATTCTCTTTTCCAGTTTATCCAGAAGACCATCAAAGCTCATAATGTGGTCAATGTCAACAATCAACTTTGAGATTGCATTACAAACCACAGAACGTTCTTGACGAGCAGCATAGGACAGGGCGTTACGAAGAGAAGATTCTGCTTCCTTCAGACTTGTTTCAACAGATTGAGACAGTGCCATCAAATAAAATAACAACTATTGATAATATACCAGCAAGTGCAATCGTTGTCAAGTGAACCAGGTGACAATTGAGTATCGTGTTCCTTTAATAACAGGCATAACCTCATGAGGATACATGAAGTTGGATGGGAATACAACAACAGAACCTGGTCTTGTTCTAATTTGCATCTCTCTATCAAAGAATGCAAACTCACCACCAATATAATCATCATTCAAATTAAATGACATAGACACCGTTCTAGGTTGTGTCTTAAAGTTATCAGTGTGCTGAATATAATACCCACCCTCTTGATATCTTAAAAGGTCATATCCACTATCAGACTGTAAAAAACAATCAGGAAAGTCTGCAATATACTTTTTTGCAGCAAGTGCAGATTTATTAAAAAGAATATCATCTATTCTCTTTCTAATATCTTGATTGGCATCAATTACATGACCCAGAGATATATTAATAATATCACAATTTCTGACTGAGGTATTTTGATTACCACTCACACCAATTTCTGATGTTCTCCACTCCACTGCATTCTTATATTCTTCTATGATGAAGTCACATTCTTCTTTTGTAAGAATATCATCATAGATTTTAATATAACTTGCAACGCTATTCAAACTTTTAGACACAGTAACTTTATTCTCAACTGGTTTAATAGTATCATTGGTTATTCTGTGGTTTTTATCAAAGTAACTAGCAAAATAAGGTCCACGACTTCTTACATAATGTAAGAACACCTGATTACAATATTTTCCTTTGAATGGTTCTCTCCAATGAAGACCCTCCATGCCCAAATAAAGCATTGCATCACCTGGATTTAAAACTACCTCTTTTTTTATCTTTTTAGGAGTTTCAATCCATATTGCCCATGGTTCATCACAATCTAAATTAACAGTTAAAGATATCTCACACTGGCACTTATCAACATGAGGTTTTAATTCATTACCTTGTTGATAGATTCTTGCATAAGAATATGTTGGAACTACAGTCTCTCCAATTAACTGAGATACTGTAGTTGTTTTTTCACATAGCAATTCAACAAAAGAAATGTAATCATACTTACTTTTACAATCAGATACTTGAGGATCTTCTTTTAGATCATAAGTATCTGCATATTGTTTAAAATCTTCTGCTAATTGCTTTGCTTTGTGGGATGATATAAAATTAGGAACAACTAGATAGTTGTCTTCAAATAATTTAGAAATCATTTAGTGGTGGAATCCTCTTCATTTTCAACTTCTTCAATCAATTCTTCAATCTCACTTACAACTTGCTCAGTTGGGTCTTCCTCAAACAATAGTTCAAGATTAAACTCACTATCCAATACACTTAAATCAATGTTAGAAAAGTCTTTGATAGTATCATCCAAGAGTTTATTGTTCAATTGTTGCATATCATATCCATCTAACAAAGATTCTGTATTGTTATCATCGAAGAATGACTCATCAACAGAATCATCAAATAGAGATGGGTCTACACTGCCATCAAAAATGGTGATATTATCATATCCACGTTCGGATTGGAATGCAGTTTTACTCTCTTCAATGTTATCTTGTAAGGTGTCTAAAGAATAAAATAGATTTTCGTGTGTTTCTGCTACACGTTCATGAACTTTTTCAATTTGATGATCATGATCTTTCCCCATAATCCCAATATTTTGCTCATGACGCTTTTGCATCTCTTCCATACGTTCATGAACTTTTTCAATTTGATGATCATGATCTTCCCCCATAATCTCAATATTTTGCTCATGACGCTTTTGCATCTCTTCCATTTGCTCTTCTAATTCCTTCATGGCATCTTGCCATGAGAGATTTTTTTTACTATCTTCTTCTTCTTTCTCTCTCTTTATAAGCATTTGACGCTCATATTCAGCATCAAAATGGTCAACATACTGCTTTAGGTCTGCAAGAGTACAAGGAGTATTTGGGACTGGAGAATCATATTCAACCCACCCATTGCCATTTTCAGTTCCATCAGCACGCCACTGAATTGCCCAAATATGCTCTATGTCTACAAAAGACCATTTATCTTCATCGAAGAAAATACCAATATCATCAATACCAATGTATCGATCCTGTTCAATTAATGTAAATTTTTTCATTCTTCTGTTACCTCTTGAACGTTAGCAGTTAGAACTTTATTCTCTCTTGCATGTTGCAGCATTTGAGCAGCAGCGGACAAAACATTAATATTACTTTCATTTGCTTTTACCATCTCATTTCTAAACGATTCTACCGCTGCACCAGTCGAACGTTGTTGTTGAGAATTTTCAATCATTAACATTGGTAACCAATTAATAGCACATGCCCATTCATCCACTGGTTCACCTGTATTTGGATTAGTTCCTCTAATTTGGGCATACCAAGAGCATTCAAGACCTTTACAATCGGATTGAATAAGAGGACAAAAGTTTCCAGGTTTGATTTGAGCCATGATTACATCAGAATATTAATTGTATTATAACATATTTAGTTTAATGAGCAAATGATAGTGTCTATGTATTGCACTGATAAATTCAATCCATAATTTCTTATCTCATTTATGGTTACAGATCCACTAAATGGGTGAGTATGAGAACCACCACCAGTGCTTTGTATCATTCCACTTGTAGGAACACCACCAAATATAAGTCTACTTCCAGCAAAACTAAAAGGAGTAGCACCAGAACCTCCTGTACCTCCAGTTAATCCCACATGAACGTGATCTGGTAATTGAGACAATGCCAACGTCGTATTACCAACATTTTGTGTAGTGCTAGGTGCTAATCCAACTGGAATTGTATTATTGATACTTACAGATAAATTACCAACTGCTGATGACAACACTGTTGTAAAATTTGTTGTTCCTCCAGATCCACCACCTGTTCCAGAAACAACACGCAATGCTTTATTATTCTGAGTAGAAAGTCTAGTCCATCCCGTTGGTGCTGCTGCTTGATAAAAAACCTTTACAGTTCCAGCAGGATACAACCAATAAAAACTATTAATAGAATTTGTAGTATCTGCAATATCAAATAAAATGCCAGTAGAAGTTAGTCTTGCCATATTAATTAAAAGAGCAGAGAATAACGTCGATGTACTGTAATCTCAGGTCAATTGTTCCACTACCAGTTGCAGTAAAATTTATATTACCACTGAATGGGTGATTATGTGATCCTCCAATTCCCCCAGCAGATACAACTCCACCAGTATTATTTGTTCCACTTACCAAAAAACTAGACCCCCCACTAGCAGCAGATGCACTTCCTCCAGTAAGAGAGTTATGAGTATGATTCGGTATTTGTGAAGTTGTTAATGTTGTATCTCCAACAGTTCCACTTACAGGAACTGCGGCACTAAAACTAACACTAACTGGAGAAGTGCTACTTGGAAATACTGTGCTAAATGACAATCCACCAGCACCAGATACTCCACCAAATCCAAAATCACCACCAGTTCCAGACACAACTCTCAGTGCTTTATCATTATGAGTGGTAACTTTTGTCCATCCAGTTGGTGCTGAGGATTGAAAAAATACCGATACTGTTCCTTGTGCCAAAACTCCATACTTTGAATTTAATGAAGTTCCGTCATCAAAGGTTAAACCAGTAGCGGTTAATGTTGCTGCCATCTTACAATAATATTTCTTTTATTTACTTATTTATCCTTTATCCAAAATCCATCTGCAGTCATTGTCCAACCTTCAGCAATCATATCATCATAAGTCATTGGAGGAAGTTTTTTCATAATAAATGAACCATCTCCATTGTCAACCCATTCTACATTGTCACCCTCCTTTAAGTTAGCAGCATCAAGCAGATCATCTGGGAGACTAATAAAATATTCTTCATGAACCTTCTCAACTTCCAAAGTCCAAGTCTTTTTAGGTTCAGATACCTGATTAAATTCTCTTTCTCTAATAGTCTCTCCTTTATCAGGAGACTCATAAATTTTTGTCATGATTACTTGTAAATAAAAGGATCTTCTTTACTTAATTGCTTGGCCAATCTTTTACTTTTTTGATTCTCAAGATATTCTAAAAATGTATTGAATATCTTCTTAACATATTTAATCATAAACTGAAGGTGTTGTAAATCTTTTGTGCGATTAATTTGTTGGATTCAATACCAGGATGACTCATGTCCCTGGCATAATCATCGGGGATAGGATGAAACAAATCACATCCTAATATTTTTGATGTTGTTGGAAATAATGAAAATTCATAATATTGACTCCTATTTTCCCATAAATTCCTAATTAACTCAACATTTACAAGATTAAAAGGAACCAAATGATCTACAAGTTTAGTATTATCACAATCAAGTTTTAATTCTACATGATTTCTTTGATACATCAAATATCTTGTAATACCTGGCATCCCATAAATGACACATTTTGGAGAACCATACTTTTTATAAAGCATTAAAGAATTATGTAAGGCAAATTGTATGGATGACCCACCCATTCCCAAATTAATTACAGATGTTTTACAAAGTTTTTCTAAGAATGCAGGTATTGTATGTGAATCATCCACACCAGTCCCAAAGATATACGAGCAACCAAAAATAACTATAGAATCTTTCCAATTAATATCTTTGAATTCTTTTGATCTATACCCATGTGAATTAAGAGTATATTTTATATGATTATGCCTATAATACCAGTTTGGGGTTTGTATTTTTAAATTATTTTGATAATTATTATAATCATCTGATCCAAAAAAATCCCAAGATCCAGATATATCATCACCTTTCCATTTGAGTTGTTCAAAATTTTGAACTGTTATGTTTGGAAGAGGAATAAAATCAGAAGAATTGATAGATCTTATGATATTGGGATTAACCTTCACTATTCTTTACCGTATTGCTTTTTTGCTCTTTTAAGTTCTTTTAATTCTGCCTTAATTTCTTTATATGCAGATTGTGAATCAATCTTTCCACCCATTTCAAGAGCACAAATAATATCTACTCTTGTCCCAAAATGTGCCAATGCTTTTTCAAAATCATCAAGTTCGTACATTACTTGTCTCCCAAAGAATAATCATTCATATTATATATTGGTGGGCAATGGGCATCGATTTGTGCTTGAAGTCTGTTCTCCATCTCATAGAGTGCATTTGTTGTCTCTATGTTCTCCCTTTCAAGTCTTTCCAATCTTGTTTCCAAAGATTGAATCAAATCAAGCAGATTAAATTTACTTCCAACAAAGTTGTCAGCACAATCTACAATCACCTTTTTCTCTTGGTTTGATGCAAAAAACCAGTCAACAAATTTTTTAATCATCATAAAACACCTACCGATTTTAAATAACGCCTATATGCAGCGAATCTACCTAAAGATGGTTGCCCAACAACGTTTAACTGATGACATATCTCACAATACATCAACCACTCATACCAAGGAGTTGTTGGGTCTAATTCATGATATGGATATTCTTTAGAATTTTCCACCTACATTACCTTCATAGGTTTTGGTTTTAGGCCAACCTTCCTGCCGTCCTTTAAGATAAAAACGGGTCGCTTCGATACACGACTCTTCAGTGAGAGCCGTGATAAGTCCGTTACCTTCTTTGTTTGTTGAATACCAGAGTCCATATTTTTTTAAGTCAACGTAAAAGCAATCATCAATCAACTTCTTATCTTCTGTCATTTCTTTACAGGCTTTGGTTTCAGAACTTTATTCTCATTTACCTGAGTTACAGTATTATGAAGTTGCTTTAATGCTTCAATTGTTTCTGGAGTCTCTTCCCAACTCCAATCATTTGAATTTTTGTCAGAAAATGTGCGGTTTGCCATGTCCTCTATAGCATCTGTCAGTATGATAGCACATTATTGGTCAAGATGCAATTATAATGCATGTAATATTCTTTCTGCTATGATTTTATTGGTCAATTTACCTTGATGAGATAGATAAAACCCTGATTTTTGTTTCCTCAAATCACGGGCAGAATCAATTTGATTAACATAATCACAACCTAATATTTTAGCGGTGTCATAAAATAAACTAAGATCAAAATAATTAGTTTTACTTTTCCAAAATTCTCGGAATGTCATTACATTTAACTTTAAATGTGTAATTGCATTGTTCTTATCAACATTCCAGTAGTAACCAAGTTTAAACCTATCATAATTCCAATTTCCACAATGCATCACTCGATCCTCAGTATAATAGGGGACTCTATATGGTGAAGTCCAAATACTAATAACTGCCTTTGGTGTTGGATATGATTCATTTAACAACATAGAGTTATGTAATGTAAACAAAGAAGAAGACCCCGTAGATCCCAAATTAATCACTGGACAATCAATCATACGTTCTAGTTGTCCAGATATTGTGTCTTCCTCAGAAGTTCCTACACCAAATACATGAGAGCACCCAAATATTACAATAGATTTTGACCAAGTTATTTGATTAAAATCTTTAGTTCTATATCCAGCTCTATTTAAATTATATTCAACTTTATTAAATCTATAATACCAGTCTTTGGGTTGATCTTTTAGATTCGTTCTATAAAGTTCTTCAGTATCTTGATCAAACCACTCATGTTGACCAGTGATTAATTCTTGACTTGGAAGCAATAATTTTTGTTCAAATCTTTCAAATAATTTTAAAAATGTCATGAGAATATTTGAATATTATAAAGTCTAGACCACGTATCACAATCTATTTCATCATTTAGTATTGGTTGTCCTTTAATATTTAAACTAGTATTCAATAGCATAGGATGTCCAGTTTTTTCCTTCCACTGATATAAAAGATTATAAAGTCTAGGAGCATCACTTTTTTTAACAGTCTGCAATCGACTTGTCCCATCAACATGCACGATCCCAGGAAACTTTTCTGGATACTTACATCTAACAGCATGTTGCATAAATGGACTCTCCACTAAATCATGATGCATATCAAAATAAGTATTTGCAAACTCTATTGGAACAACTGGAGAGAATGGTCTATAAGATTCTCTATTTTTTATCTTATTAACCTTATCTTTTATATTTGGATCCGTTGGATCTGCAATAAGACTTCTTGCTCCCAATGCCCTTGGTCCAAATTCTGCTCGACCTCGCGCAAGACCACAAACTTTATGTTCATACAAATAATTTACTATTTGAATATTTGTATGCTTATGTGGCAAATAATATCCAAGATATGGAGTAAATTTGATATGTTTCTTTTTATGTGCTAACACTGCACCAATCGCAGAACCACTATCTCCAGGTGCTGGCATTATCCACACGTTCTTAAAGTGGTTATATGCATGTCGATTAGCAACACAATTTAAAGCACATCCACCCATCAATACAAGATTATTAGTATGAACTAATTTTTTAGTCAATCTCAATGCATTATTAAAAAGTATTTCATATACTTCTTGAGTAGCAGCTGCAATATCTTCTTTAGATTCTTCTGGTCTCCAATTCTTACATCCACGATGTAAATTTACTTTTGTAGTAAAATCTTCAGTAATAAAATCCTCAAAGATAGCATCTTTTAACTTGCTCTTATCACCTAAAGCAGATAATGCCATTAAGATATATTCTTCTTCATTAGGTTTTAATCCACATCGCTGAGTCATTGCAGAATATAATAAACCAATACTATTTGGATATTTTAATTCATATTTTAACTTTAAGTCTTTACCAGATGCTTCCCAAATTGTAAGTGTTTGAAATTCACCAATAGCATCAATAACAAGAACAGCAGCATGTTTAAATTTACTAGTAAAATAACCACCACAAGCATGAGTATAATGATGGTTAAAAAATTTATGTTCACACTCGTAATATCTCTCAAAATTATTAACAAATGGTCCTTGACCAGCATAAATTTGCCTCATCCTCTTTTTTAGAGGATTCTCATACCAGCAGATTAATTCTGGTTTTCCATATCTCAAAGCATAATTTAACAATGAGTCTGATATGTATGGATCATTTTTAATTTTACTAAATCGTTCACTCTCACTGGCGAATACCAATTCGTCTTTTACAAATACTGACATAGCAGCATTATGACTATTAGATGATATTCCCCATGTTATCATACTTTTTCTCCCAATAACTTACTGGTAGTGTTGGATCTTCTTTTACAAAATTTTTAACCTTGTTTGAAGGGCACATTGAACAATATGATTCGTCTTCTCTACCTAAAAATTCTTCTAATTGTTTATCTGTGCAATTTACATCTAATGGAGTATATTTTAAATATGGTTTCCATTTAGCACTAAGATTATATTTTTTAGATTGCATTGGTAAATATGCCAACGCTGGACACTTCCAAAGTTTATTTTCATGCAATTGAATAGCATGTTTGGATATACAGTTTTCCCAACTTTTACGAGGATTATTATCTTCGTAAGGAGTTATATGTGAACCAAATCCCTTATATTGTGGAGTCCAATGTTCATTTGTGTAATCCCAGAATTCAACATGAACTCCAAGATTATGCTTCCACTGTTTAGCAAGATTATATCCAGTCTTAAACTTTTTTACGTAATCTTTATGTGTTGTACTATGAATTGATATTGCAAGGTTAGTTTGAGTCGCAATCAAAGCCTTTGGTAACTTAGGATGTAAGTGCAAAAAACTAGCATTTGAAACTAAATCAATTTGAGTATATGGATCAGGATAAATCATCCTCACCAAATATACAAGATCGACCAATTCTTTATTAAGAGTTGGTTCTCCACCAAGTATAACAAATGTTTTGGGTCTGACTCTTTGACCCCAAATATATAGCCAATCTTTTGCAGTTTCTAATGCTAGTGTGCCAGAATGTCCATGATTGGAATAATGAGAACACCCCTCACATGAAAAATTACATGCATGTGTGACATGCAATTCTATCTGTTTAGTATCAAACTGATTCATTCATCAATGTATCCCGTCTCTTTTAACATCTCTACTGCTTCATCAAAAGACTTATAAAGAATTTGTAAACAAATTGCTTTACGATCAGGGAGTCCTGCTTCCATAGGATAGACCGAATGTGGTTTAGATACATCAAGGAGATATGCATCTCCAGGGTGTGCCATAAATCTTACAGATTTTTTCAGATGTCCTTCATGGAAGATTGCACCATCTGTTTGATTTGCAATTTTAGTGATAGATGCATCTTCTTTTGGATAATAAAACTGCGTTACACATCTGTCAGTTTTAATATAAAAGTTGATGATTGCCTCAATGTTACTATCAGTATGAGGAGGAATCTTATAATTTAATTCCATCAAAGATAGTGTGCAATTATCTCTGTAAGATTCTGGTATTACTTGAAGTAAATCAGTTTCATTTTCTGATCTAATGTATGAGTATTTAATACCAGCGAATCCATATGGAGTGTCCATTCCATACTCTATTTTTCTACCAGTTTTATTGTAATTGGTTATAAAAAACTGTTTATTTAATTTACGAAAGAACATCTAAAAATCTCCTCTTGTTTGACCACAATCGAATACCCATATACCTCGTTTCACCCACATATCAACAACTCTTTTACGGTCTTCAAAAACACATAGTATATTATACTTCTTTTCCAAAAGATCCACAAGTTCCCCCTTTACAACAGAATCATCTCTACGATCATCCTTTTTTCGCATATACAATTCATCATATTCTATTGCATTTTTGTTCAACCATAACTCAGTTTCATCCTTATAGTTATCTGTTCTTCCAGTGAGGATAATCAACTTTAACTTAGAATACGTAGTCTTTAAAGACTTAAAAACTATACCTACAGGAACATTTATGCTGTCTTGTAGAATACCAGCATTCCAAGCATCCCAATTTCTTGGATGAGTTGCAATAAATTGTTGTCTGTGTTTTACATTACATAGTGTTCCATCCAAATCAAAAATTGCACAAGGATTACGAAGTTTATTCATACGAATACTCCCTCCATTCGGGGACATTACAATTAGCAAGATCAAAAGCAACTTTATTCCAAGGAGATCTTGGTTGACGAATCAATCTCATATTGGTATGTTCTAATAGGTTATTTCCTTTTTTAGTATTACAAGAAGAACATGCAACCACTAGGTTTTCCCAAGAGTCTTCCCCACCCCTACTACGAGGGAGAATATGATCTATAGTTAATCTGGTTGTGGATTCACAATATTGACATGTGTTGCGGTCTCTCTTATAAATCATTGATCTAGAGGGTTTACATCTTGCAGCATAATTGACTGGAACTTTGATGTAATTTAGCAGTCTAATAACTCTTTCAGATATTACCTGGACCTTTTCTTTTAAAACCAAAACCACTGCTCTTTTCCAATTAGTAAAATTAATTGGTTCATAGCTTGAGTTGAGAACAAGGATGGTTTGGTTTGGTCTTATTTTTAAATGTTCCATAGAAGTTAACTTTTTTTGCGTAAGTATTCTTCTGATTTAATATAGAACATGTGTCCACTATCAAACTTAACAACTACTCCTTCTTTCTCAGGTTCGTTCTTTATATCATCAATATATTGAGCAATATCGTAGTAGTTGACACACATTTTATTTACCACAGGAATTTTTAAATTAACTGCAAGTTTACGAAGGAACATATATTTACAATATACTCCCGTTTTGATATTACGCAGTCCAGTTAAAACTAAGTTTTCTTCTGGATATTCTACCACAATTTTATCTCTTGGGGAACACCATTCAAAAATAGGAGTACAATTTTTTGCCAAACATATTTTAATAAATTCATTATAATATGTTTTACTTGATATAAAAACCTCTGCATTAAAAGATACTGGGTTAATGCCATACCTTGTTGTAAGCCTATATCCATATCCTGTTGGAACTGGGTAGATCATTGTCCCATCAAGCTTTTCCAAAAATACGTTGAGGTTCTTAAGTTTTTTTACGATTTTATCAAAATTAGTCTCTTCGCTTTGATCTAAAGAAAATGCTTGATGATATGGTCTAGCGATGATTTTTCCATCAAGACCAAATACCAACCCTCGTATTTCTCTCAATAAAAATGATTCATTACTGTTTGAATTAACCACACAAAATTGATCATGATTAATAATATTATAGTCTTCTTTTTTAAGTTCTTTAAGTATTTGAGAGATATTATAAATTATGGGAAATGAATATTCCATATATCACCGATACATCCTGTCTGACAAGTCCAGATCAAACAAAATTTCTTCAATGGTATTCTTATTACCAACAGTACAATTCATAATGTCAGTTTTTTGTTTATGTCTTCTAATTTCAGGAATTAAATCTGGGTGATACTTCAACCAGTTATACTCTTCTTCTGTTAACTCTGATATTTGTTTTTTATTAATCTTTTGAGTTATGGTTGCGTATTTAATTCTATCTTTTGCCTTCATAGTAATCTACCTTTGATGGATGCATAAAATCAACCACTATTACACACCTATAATATTCTTTTGCCACAACTGGTGGTGGCATAACTGGTTGATGGTTAATATGAGAATGATGAATCAATAAAGAATTCTCATCTCCTGGGATAATGATTTCTCTATCTTCATTTTCAATCAAAGTCCCATATATTCTGGATGGATTTTTGAGATAATAAATCATACCAAGATCAAAATTATCATGACTATGACTGTTTCCATAGTTTATATAAAGTTCATTGCCATAATTTTCATCTGTCGTTCCTCTCATACGTTTTGCCCAATATGATTGTACCTTATACTCTTTTACTTTTGGGTCATTAGTAATTTCTGAGTAATTATAAAGATGTTTTTTAACTAATTTAAAAAAGTTTGTCCAACTTTTCTTATACCACAACTTACGTTGAGACAATTTATTAGTTGCCTCAACAGATAAATCCCATTTATCCTCACAAACTTCCAATTCATTATCAATCTCTTCTAAGAGATTTCTCATATCATATATACTCAGAAGATTGTAAGCTCTATAGATTTTATTACCACAGAAATCAAAGTACTCTACATTTCTAGGATCTTCTGGGTAAACTGGACCAATATCAAGTGTCATATAATTTTTTCCAATAACTTACTGGTAGGAGTGGATTCTTAGGAATAAAATACTCCTCTTTTGCAGGACACATGGAGCAGAAAGATTCTTCTTTGCGAGTAAAAAAGTCTTTTAGTTCTTCATCCGTGCAATCATAATCTAATGGCACATATTTAAGATATGGATCCCACTTTTCAGATAAGTTGTATTTACTTGCCTGCATTGGAAGATATGCCAGGGCAGGACACTTCCAAAGTTTTCCTTCATGTAGTTGAACACACAACTTTGATACACAATACTTCCAACTCAATTTTGGATTATTATCTTCAAAGGGTTCCATCTTATCACCAAATCCTTTATATTGACGAATCCAGTGAATAATGGATGGACGCATCTCAACAGGTGCGCCCTTTGCAATCCATTCCTTCATCAAGTTGTAAACTGGTTCAAACTTTTTCCTATATTCTGGATCACCATCAGAATGAACGGATACACCCAAAGTTGTTCTTGTTTTTTTTAATGCCTCCCAAAGATCTGGATGTTTATGTAAATAAAATCCATTAGAAATTAAATCAAGATATGAATTTGGCCATTTCTCCCTTGCCAAATACACAAATTTGGTTAAGTCTGGATGTAAAGCAGGTTCTCCTCCCATCAAAGTAAATCTTTGAGGAATGATTCTTTTGCCCCATTTCTCCATCCATTCAGATGCTTGTTCAAGAGACACAGAACCAGAGTGCCCTTGATTCATATAATGAGTGCATCCCTCACAAGTTAAATTGCAAGAGTGAGTAACATGTAATTGTATCTCGTGAGGTACTTTTAACATATCAATTAAATTCTTCTATTCTTCGTTTATCCAAATATGTAAGTATTTCTTGCCTCCACTCCAGTAATTCATGATAACACTGTTGCTCATGAGCAACTTCACGCAACTCATGATCTGGTTTTAAGACGCTTTCATAAAAAAGATTAAATGCATCGCGTCTTTTTTGTTGTTTTTCCATATTTTTAGTTAATTCTTAATCCACCAACAAGAACTCTTTTATATTTAGAGTATGCTGCTGAATGTGGTATGTTTGAAGGAAATAGTAATACTTTATTTTTTTCAGGAGTAACTTTATATTCACCTTCAGTTGTATGAAGGATAGTTTCTCCATCATTACAAGAATTCAAGTAAAGTATAAAACTATAATCTTCATTGTGGTCATGTTTATGCACGTTCATTCTACCACCATTTTCATAATTAATCATATGAACATAAAAATACTTTAATTGTCTATTTAAAAAATCCTCACATAACAAACGAAGTTTATCAATATAGTTATAAAAGATTTCAGAATCAATATAATTCAAAAGATTTAAAGTATAAAAACAATTTCCACTTAAAGAACTTTGCCTTTCATCCTTAAACACTTTTGGATAATTACAAACAAACTCAAGTAGAATATTAAAGTAATTACTTACCTCATCTTCCACTAAAAATTCATTCATCTTCATCAAAGTGTGAAGTTTTCATCAGCATAAACCTCTTTATATTTTTCAATTAGACGATCTCTCATATCATGATATGGAGTTACTGCCATATCATATTCATCCCCAAAGTTCCAATCTTCAGCATATCTGATCGCACAGATAGCAGCTTGAATCATCGTCTTGAGTCCTTCTTTGTCAACTGTAATTTTAACTAGAGCAGTTGGGTCTGAGATTGGTTCCATTTTCATTTTTCAATCCTCCAGTTTGGATCAGATACTTTATTTACCCAAAAATAGCACGTTTTATTCAAAGATTCGACATAGTAGCGGTCATCATCTTCATTTTTAACCCTACAAGAATGAAACTTTAGCATATCAAGAGTAAACTGGGATTTTGCTTCCTTACTGATTGGAGACAAGCAAATAAATTTTGTTTTCATTTTACAAATACCGTTCCAGATTGAGGTTGTGTTCGATGTTTTTTAATATAATTGTGTGCAGATTGAACAGTTCTACAAACGTCCAATTGCTGCCCATTGTAAATGATCATCAGTTGATTGCCAAATGGAACGGCAGCGTATCCATCGTCAGTAATAAATCCTTCTTTCATCGTTTAATAGTAGCAATAGCAGGTTGACCTTCAACAAACACGGTGTCCACAACGTTTTGTAGACGCTTGACCGTGGCAATACCTACGTTGCTGTAAACAGGAACATGAACAAGACCAAAGGACTTAGTGTAATCCTGGAGTTTACCAGGAGTAAGAGTGCCTTGTTGAATACGCTTTACGTCATCAAGATGAAGACGAATAACACGACCAACAGACTGACACATCTCAATGACGTTCATCTGACGCATAAGCACCAGAGAAGTCAAACCAGGGACAGAGATACCTTCACTCAGAATAGAATAGTGTAGAATAATAAACTTTTTGCCAGGGTCAGCACCAAACTCTTTGATGAGTTGGAAGAAGTGCTCACGAGTAATCTTCTGATCATTCAAGAATGCACCATGCTTGCTGGTGATCCAAAGGAGATCATATCCCATGGACTGAACTTCCTTCATGAAGTCAGTCTCGGCAAGCATACGGATCATCACCTTGGTGTTAGGAGCAGCAATCAGAACCTTCTCCATGTGGTCTTCATTGTAAATAGTGTCCAACAGAGTCATACAGTCCCTCTCTGCTGCTTCCTCGCCCTTCAGACGAACGCTGCCAACGTTGATGGCGTTGATCTTAGGGGGGAGAATAGAACCGTTGCTGACAAGGCGTGGAGCAGGAACATTGTAGATAATGCTACCATACACATCAGTGTCGTTCATTCCAGGTTTGGAAGCAGTGGCAGAATACTTAGGAGTAGCAGTGAAGAAATAACTGCGGTTAGCAGCAGAAGAGAAATACTTGACGGAAGGATAAAAGCTTTTTTTAACTGAATTGTGCGCTTCATCATAGTAAATCGTATCTACAGCAATGTTTGCTTCCTGAATGCGATGCAAAGACTGATAGGTAGTGAAGATCAACTTATTACCTTGAGTGTGATAGCACCAGGAGAAGATTTGATTTGGTTTAGTCGTTGTAAAGTAAGGAAGATCGGCGTTGGAGTGAACATGCATAATCGATGCATTAGTAATATGCTCAGCAAACTCGGCAGACAACTGACGAGCGAGCATCAACCTAGGTGCAACGACCACGATAGTCTTATCGCCAGACATGAACTGACGAACAGCATCCATGATCGCCACCAGGGACTTACCCCCGCCAGTGGGGATCACGATCATCCCCTTGAGGATACGCTCCATAATGGCAAGTGCTTCGGACTGGTGAGAACGGAGTTGCATGGGTGTCATAACGATGAGAATATTATACAGCAAAAATTACTGACCAACCTCTGATGAGTGGTCAGTTAAAGAATTGGTCAATGGTGATTGGACCCATCGTACCATCAAATCGATAATGATACTCAAGGGCATTATAGCACACATAATGCGGGTGATCTGTTGGAACATCAAGTCTACGACATAACTCTTTATGATTGTCTTCCATCAACTCCACAGCATATAACATATTATCGACAATATGTTGCTCTGAATGATACTTCCTAAGAGCTTTAAGTAGTTGAATTAAGAAGTTGCCATCTCCAGCACAGTTATCAATAAAAGTAGAATTTGGATTCCTAAGAACTTCTTCTGGTATCTCAGCAATCATTTTATCAATCAACTCAGGAGGAGTAAAAACCTCCTGAGTCTGCTTAATCCGTTCGTCAGATCTATCTAATTTAGACCCATGAAGTTTATTGTGTTTATTTTTAGAGGACATTAATACGCTTCAGATAATCAACTTCTTCTTCAATAAGACCAAACTGCTCGGGCAGATTATTGTAATCTGTGATCTCAGGAACTTCTCCATTCTTAATGGCAGCAGTAAATCCAACGGTTTTTTTATAAGATTCAACATACATCTGGATTAAAGGGATGTCAAAGATCTTACTAAGTCGTTCACCCTCTTCTTTATTAGGAATAGGACACCATACATTAAGCATACCAACATATCCATTGGTAATAAACCGAGACTTATATGTGGAAGAGAATGGAACGACAAACTTTAACACATCTCCAGTATCAGGAAGAACATTGGTGCGTTTGGGTTTATTGGCAGAATGATAAATCTCATACTTACCATCGGGAACATAATCTTCAGTGGCAATCTCTTGTCCAATTTTAAGAGGAATCCGAGGATGATTTGAATTAGCAATCTTTAACAGAATAGACTGCTTCAAAACAGCATCACCAAATACAGGAACACCATCACGAAGATCCCATTCAAACGTACCTTCTTTAGTGATTACAGTGGTTTTACCCTGATAAGATTCATTAACAAGGTGCCAACGACAAATAGTTACTTTTTCAGTAAAATAATCATCTGCAGTATAATCAATCAGTTTGAGATTATAAACCGTAGAGAAGAGTTTAAGAAACTTTTTAAACTCTCCAGTGATGCCAAGAACAGAAGCAGGAGTTACCTCACACAGATCTCCACCAGGAGCAAGCAACTCAAGGTGTTGTTTAACAATTTTAGGCCAAAGTTTATTGTTCTTTGCCTTAGCGGTAGGATCATTATATGGGGGATTAGCAAGAATAGTAGTAAATTTCATATTCGGATGAGAATCAACCACTTTTACACGATTATCAATATATTTTACACGATTTCGATGACTATCGCAACTCTCCCAAACAGTAAGATCCTGAGAATCAATTCCACGCTCAAGAAGTCGAGCAGTATGAGATCCGCTGGGATCACCAAACATATAAGTTTGAGACAAATCCTTACAGTCATCAATCATAGAATCCAAAAGATTTGTGGGGATATGCTTTTGAGTTTGTGAAGATACTGAAAATTCATTAATTGTATTGGATACAGAATCCCTCATATTTGTTTGAATGATATTAGAAACAACACCAATACGACGAGTAAGAGTTTGAACAATATGCGAATTTTGGCGAACGACTTCTTCTAAAATACCTTCATAATCACCAGTAACAAAAGGATAAATTTCAGAACCAATCACATCATTAATTGAATACACGTTTTGTCCATTACGGATAATGTAGAAAATAGTCAAAGGAATAGACTCAAGTAATGCCTTGACGGTTTGTTTCTTCAACTCATCAAAATCATCAATCTTTTTTACCCGTTCAATCTCCCGAACAATACAACTCTTGTTATTAGCACCTTGATCATTGAGTTGCGATTCCTTCATCATAGTAGTAATAGCAGACTTAATCTTCAAATTAAAATCATTAAGTTTAGTAAAATCCAAAGATTCCAGGATGCTAGTAATAGTAGAAATAGTTACTTCAGTGTCTGCAGAGAGGGCATCTTGAAGCATCTCTTTGGAAAGCAGTTGAAATCCATTGTTCCATTCATGAATATTAGTAAAATCAACCACATTATATTGTGAAAGAGTTGGATTATTGTCACATGCAAGTTGAAAAGCCTCATGAATTACACGAAGACAGCGTTGAGCATCAAAATCAATTACCCACCAATCATGGTCACCAGAACCACCACGAAAGGCAAACTGAGTCCAGAACTCAATTGAATCTCCTCCACGACAATTAATAACAGTATCAATTTTTTTCGCGGTTAAACCAAGAACATTTGCAGATTGTGTAAGAATTAATGCTTTAGAATGTTCTTTCAAAAAACGATTGATATCATCTGGTCCATTTGTAGTATCGGATGTAACAACCAGAGCGGGGTAATAACAATTTACCAATTCTTGGAAAGCGTGACATGCTTTAACATTAGGCATTGCCATCATATGATAGGTTCCTTTAAAAAGACGTTCTCCAATGCGAATCTCACGTTGAGGACCAAAATAATTATGAATAAACTCACGAACAAGAGACTCATAAAGGAACTTATCATCTTTCATGGTAAAGATATTTTTCATCGCATCAGGATCATCACCAAACAATTCTTTATATGCAGAAGTTTGATATTTTGCAAAAGCAACATTCATTTTAGGACGTGGACGTTCAAATACTCCTTTTTGACTATCAAGTTGTTCATCAAAATAAGTATAAACAAACTTCTGGTCATCTTCAGGGAACATCCAAGAAACTTTATGAGCAGTACCAGAGATGTAACAAGTACGAGTATTAAGTGTATCACGAACCTTTATAAATTGAGAAGCGGTTCCACCAACATGACACTCATCAAAAGCAAGAAAATCAACATTAGAAATCTTATCAAGACGCTTAATAATACTTTGAACTGTTCCCCAAAGAACAATATTAACATCGCGCTTCATCCAATATTCAAGTTGAACTTCCCAAGAAGGATCTTTAACAGAAATATACTTGATTGTAGGAAAGAACCGCTTAGAATCTTTCTTCCAAGATTCCTCAGGAGACTTTTGACGCGAACAAATTACCGAAAGTTTATAATTACTATCTACAATGTGCTTTAAAACCATCACTGATTTGCCAGCACGACATTTACCAAAAAGAAGAAACTCTAGATATTTCTTTTGCTTCCATGCATTGGAAATTTTTTTCAAAAATTCATTCTGAAAAGGAAATGGGTTAAATATTTCATACTTTTGTACTTTATTAGAGAAGAATTTTTCTTGAACAATCTGAACAATCATATCAAGAGTATAAAGTTTAGGATCAAACTCAAAGGTCTCACTATTAGGACCGCCAATCCTTTTGATTCCAGGAAGAGTATCAAAAAAAGAATGGATTATTTTATCATGACCACGGTCTTTACCATCATTACGTGTTGATACCTTTTCCCACCATCCACATTGAACATATGCATCCTTGGTTTGAGCAAGAGTTTGCTTTGCTTTACCATAGTCACTGTCTTTATGGCGTTGTTCATAACTAAATTGAGTTTGACCACAATTAAATGAATTAACGCCGCTCTTAAGAGTGTCAATATAAATGTTGACCAGAGCCATGAATAGTATGCTTGTGAACTACTCAAGTATTATACACCATAAAAAAGGGGGGTTGTCAACCCCCCCCGACCAGTTCAAAGATTGTCCAGTCGTTCTTTGAGTTCGTTGATTTGCTGCTGTTGCTCCTTAATAGCTTCAATCAGAACCGCAACCATATTCTGGTATGCAACAGATTTAGTGCCATCAGAACCTTCATAGACCAGTTCTGGTAGAACCTTCTCAACCTCTTGTGCAATAACCCCAATCTCACGTTCAGTTTGACCAATACGGTTAAAGTATACACCTCTGAGATCAAGAACTTTGCTAAGTGCATTACTAATACCAACAATGTTCTCCTTAAGTTTTTCATCAGAGTTTGCTGTAACTGTACCAGAGAACGTAGCATTACCAGCATTGTTGATCCTTAGTCTCTCTTGAGGATTAGATACTCCAGAACCTTGAGTTCCAAAGATTAACGCAAACTGTCCCGAAGTTCCTTCAGAT
>Ga0169931_10004791_pt1 | contig 20921 bp, 15 predicted proteins | sample Kivu_15m_20L_FD_129675 | JGI IMG/M metagenome (GOLD analysis project Ga0169931, IMG submission 129675) | Freshwater microbial communities from Lake Kivu, Western Province, Rwanda to study Microbial Dark Matter (Phase II) - Kivu_15m_20L... | ecosystem: Environmental > Aquatic > Freshwater > Lake... | reverse complement strand
TTTTGCTTTCCAAATCTCCAGTAATTCATCCGAATCAATGCTATAGGGCTCGTAAATGGGATTATCTGAAATCAGTTTGATGGTTTTATTTTCCTTTACCCTATTCCCAATTCTTTTGTAGACTATTCCGTCACTTTTGCTTATAACCACATAGGTATCTCCGGGTTTTACATCATTCCAATTGCTAAGATATTCGCCGACCACGATGGTTCCTGATTGAAGAGGAAGCATCGAATCCCCTTTTATTTCAAACGCACGGTAGGTGCCTTGACTGAACATGGGTAAATGAAATTTAGGAAGCTCACTTATAAATTCCGGATCACCATAGCCATTCAAATAACCGGCACTTGCCTTGACAGGAACCAGTTCGATATTCTCCCGATCCTGACTATCAACAGAAATACTTAGGACTCTGATATTTGCAGGGTCTCCTTTGGGCTTGGGTTTCCAACGATCATCTATTCGATCATTAATTAGCTCATCCATGGAAAGCTCATAAAATTCTGCGAATTTTTTAAGCAATTCATATTTAGGTTCGGCCCGATCCTCTTCATAAGCGCCAACTAGAGAGCGTTTAATTTCAAGGGTTTCAGCGAACTGCTGCTGTGTAAGTCCTTTTTTCTTGCGGAGGTACTTCAGATTGGAAGAAATGTGTGACATTTTAAAATAAATTTTGAAATACTAAAAAAATTAGTAACTTTATGCTCATAAAATTAGTAATTATTTTCAGAACTAAAAATTTAAATTTTATTATATGCCGATCCTAATTAAGCCAGCCATGAAAACCCGGAAATTTGTTTATTTGGTTACTGACCGTAACCGCAGTTCTATCCATGTAGGAATGAGTTCTGATCTGATGAAAACCATGAGTTTTTACAGACAGATGCCTAGTTTATTTTTTGATTCCGGACAACAATTAACCAGATTAGTGTATTTTGAAGAATTGAATTCCGAATCACTCGCATTAGCAAGGTTTAAACTCATCAGTAAGTTTACCCGAATACAGAAAGACAGAATAATCAGATCTGTCAATCCAGATTGGATTGATTTATCCATCGGCCTGGATTTTGAGCAGATTTTTGTTTCGGGGATTCAAAATGTGAACACGCCACTTTTGAATCTTTCTTAACTATTTTTTGATAAACTTTAAGGCAGCTGAGTTCATACAATAACGTTTGCCTCCTTTATCTTTTGGTCCGTCATCAAATACATGACCCAGATGAAGGCCTGTTTTTGTTTCGATCACCTCATCCCGAATCATTCCGTGGCTGGTATCTGTTACGATAGTTACTACACCGGCTTTTATAGCTTTTGTGAAGCTCGGCCAGCCACTGCCGGATTCGAATTTATCTTCTGAACTAAATAAAGGCTCGCCGGTGGCTGCACTAACATAAATACCTTTCTGATGATTATTATTGTATTCATTACGAAATGGAGGTTCTGTTCCACGTTTAACCATAACTTCAAATGCTAAAGGACTAAGTATTTTTCTCCATTCAGCCTCAGATTTTTGAATAGGAAATTGTAAGTCTTTTGCATTTTGGACCTTAGCTTTAGTGTTTGTTTGTCCGCAACTGCTACCGGAAATAAATAATAATACCAGTATAATTCCAAGAAGAGATTTCATGATTTCAATTAATTGTGTTTAGTGCATGGATAGGGTTATTTAGTACCTGATCATAAGGATTTTTTTCGCCGGATGATGGTTATAAAGAAAAAAAGCGACCTTTTGAATCGCTTTGAATATTTACCATCCCGGAGCAAATGTTAAGCCAAATAGACCGGTACCGATGTCTTTCCGTTGAAATGGAATTGCATAATAAGGTTCTAATATAAAATATCCAAACACATTGACTCTGAGTGATACCCCGACACTGGTTGCAGGAATTCGCTCCAATACCCCGTTTATGGTCCGCGGTGTTGAACGAAAGGCCACCTTTGAATCATTATCATAGGCAAGTCCCATATCAAAGAATAGGTTCAAATCAGAAAATAACATTTTGGACTCAATTGCGGCTAACTTCTTCGGACCAGTGAAGGGAAGTCTCACTTCAAAATTGGCCACTGCTAATCGAGTACCAACTAACTGATTAATGTCAAATTCCCCGGGTCTGGTTGCAGTTGCTCCATTTCTGTAGAAAGAGTTAGCATCATAACCACGAATAAAAAATCCCTGACCTGCAAATAATTGGAAAAGTCGGTCTTCATCAGGTCCCATCCGGGTATAGGTGTAAATTCTTCCGGCAATGGTTATCGGCTTTAATCGAACATATCTTCTGGCATCCGCAGTGATTGCATTTAGTCTGAAATTCCCTTGAAAGTTTTCTATTCCAAACCGATAACGAAATCCATCAAGCGGACCAGTCAGTCCGGAAAAGGTATTATCACCAACAAAAGCTGCATTCAATTGGATTGTGGTAAATGGATCAAAAAATACGCCATAGAAGGATGATGCTTCATCTCTGGAAAGTTTTCTTCTCTCCTGACCGAGAGGGAATCCGGTTCTGTTATCGTAATAATTACTAAACCTGTCTATTCTATAGCTGTATCTTGAAATACCACTTCCCGCCTCAAATCGATGATTTCTTGAAAATGGATAAGATCCAAACACTGAAAACTGGTCTTCAAAGGTTCGAATCATATCAAAATTTTCCACAAACGTTTGTCCGATTCCCGGAAGGTTTTCTATTTGTGCAGATACCTGACCTGTTACGTATGGAATATGAGAGCCGACTACTCCCCAGTTAATACGGCTTTTTTGATTAACATAAGCTAACTGCCCCCCGAAATCATAAATTTCACCATTGACCTGAGCGGTAGCAAAAATCTGATTTCTACCAAGGATATCACTAAACACGCCTTGAACCCCGCTTGCAAGGCCGGTACCAAATCGACCTACAGATGCACCTACACCATTACTTGAAAGATAATCCAGTTGAAATTTCGGTTGATAGGCAATGGTACGAATCGAATCTTCAGGTATTTTTTCGAAGCGATCAAAATTATTCAGGTTGGCATTAATGATGTCAACACCAACAGATCGTGATGGAGGTAAAGCAGCAGCATCAAAATTCAAGTCCTGAACTCCAATCTTTTTGGATCTGAAATCATTGGACCTGGCATTATAAATGGTGTACTTTTGAGCTCTGTAGTATGAGTAAAGAATATCATCATTATTTGAAACACTCAGGGCAGGAGAATATTCGGTGATACCACTAATTCCCGTAAAATAGTCTGTTAATTGCTCGACACTTTGCCCCCTTAAGGAATAGCGGTAAAGGTTCCGAAAACCGTCGCGGTTAGAAAGGAAATAAATACTTCGGTTATCTCCGGAAAATTGAGGATTCAGATTGTTAGCGCCATCAAAAACCTTCAAATTGGTAATCGCTTTGGTAGCAACATCTATGACAGCCAGATTTAACGTGATTTCCACTCCTTTTGAAGATTTATCATAAGTTGTTCTGTCAGTACTGAATACGATGCTTCGTCCGTCTCTGGAATAACTTGGATGGTAGTCTGAGTATCTGTCATTCGTTAATTGAGTTAAAACTTTTGTACGAATATTGTACTGATAGAGGTCGCTCTGTCCTTCAGACATACCTGAAAATGCAATATCATCTCCATTTGGTGACCAGGTGATGTTACTGAATTCCTCAGCTTTGCCCATGGCCACGGTTGAAATTACCCGACCACTTGAAACATCGACAATCAGAAGTTTATTGACCCCTGCACTAAAGGCACTGAAGGCAAATTTCTTACTGTCGGGAGACCATGCACCTGCGGATTCTATGAAGTTATATTCATCAATATGACCGCTTTTCGATTTACTGGATAATTTTTTCAGAATTTCACCGGTATGTGCATCGGCGAGAAAGAGATCGATGCTCAGTAAGTCGCGCTCCGAAAGAAAAGCGACATAATTCCCATCCGGAGAAATTGCCGGAGCAAGATTGTAGGTTGAACCACCATTCTTATCATTAATGATCATTTTTCCGATTGGGGTTTGCGCCGTGTCCTTCAGAAAAGGTTTGTAAGTATTTTCAACACTTGTTTTCCAAAGGCTTGATAAGGTTCGGTCATCGTAACCAAAAGTTCTCCTTATCGCCATTTCATAACCATATTTGGCAGTTTCTTTAAACAATGGAACAATCACGGTATCGCCATAGGTAGAGCCTATGTAAGACCAGAAGGCCTGTCCGTAACGATAGGGGAAGTATTTATTCGAAACTGTCAGATCTCTTAGAGTAGGAATATCTTTATTCAGATAGGCATCTCGCATCCACATCGAGGTATAAGAATCGAGTTTCCCAACGGAAAGATATTCGGCCATCCCTTCAACCATCCATAATGGTAAATTTCCAATATTTCCAAGATTGGTGGAATCCCCCTCAATGAGGGAATGATATTGGAAAGCATGGACAAGCTCATGACCTAAAACATGCCTGGTTTGATGATTTAACTGAGAAATAGGCATGATTACCCTATTTTTCAAGCCCTCTGTAACACCTCCTGTTCCCACGCCTACATCACCCATGAGGGCTGTGGTCTGTTGAAAATCAGGGTGATTAGAATAAAGAATAAACGGATTTTTTCGTAAGAAGGTATCTCTGAAAACTTGTTGATGTAATTCATACCATATCTCTGTCTCTTTGGCAAAACGCTTAACCAGGCTATCGTTTTTCAAATAATAGTATAAGTCGAAATGGGGAGTTTCGTAAACCTTGAACTTGAGATTTTTATATCTGACCTTATTCTGTCCAAAATATTGTGCTTTTGAGTCTAGGGAAGCACTAAAAAAAATGGCAGTAAATAAGCTTGCAATCAGCCAAATTGATGGCAATTTCGGGCATTTACTTCTTTCGCTCATAAAATATAATGAAGTGGTATTTAACTAAATTACGTAAAGTTAATGATTTTGATTTCCAGAGTATCAAAAAAACAAATTAGAATATTATTAATTATTTGAGTTCAGCTATTCAACTATCTGAATATTAAGATCTAAGTAAAGGGATTGGCCTTTCTAATGCTGTAAAGCAAATAGAGGTAGTAAATAAAGCGAAGCCTTCAGGCTATCTGTATCTAAAAGCTGGCTCAGAGACTATAAACCGCTTTGCCCCACTTCCTGCCGGCAAGTAAGTATGCGGTTTTTTAAAAAAAATCAAGTCGAGTTCACCTTGATTAATTCCTTTGTTTCACTTTATTTTGCCTTCGCTCTTCTCTGATTTCTTTTCTGGTTTTTTGAGTTTCGGGCGGATTATCATTTTTGGGAGTAGAAGGCTGCTTATTTTCCTGCGATGGAGCTCCTCTGTTCTCTTGAATTTTAGGACTTACTGTAGTTTTTATACTTGTATTTGGGCTCTCAACGGTGTCAGGAGATTCGTAAGGAATATAAAGGGAATCTATCAATGTAGTATCTATAGCTGCGGTATCCGGACGAACGTAAATGGTTTCACATTGATATTCCCTAGTAATTTTGACACCGGATTTTGGGAATGGGCCAGGTTTAATTCCCAGGGAGGCATCTTTATAAACTTTTTCCATGAATTTTCCGAAAATCGGCAAGGCTGTTCTTGAACCTTCACCGGTTTGGGATGTTTTAAAATGTACACTCCGTTCATCACATCCGACCCACACTCCGGTGACAAAATCCTTGGTCACACCCATATACCATCCATCAACGTAATCAGAGGATGTTCCTGTTTTGCCTCCGATTTGATTATTGTTTTTCCATAAATCCCATTCCCAAAGGGCCTGTGAGGTACCTTCAGGTTCCTCCATACCACCTCGTAACATGTAAATCATCAACCAGGCTATCTCTTCAGTCAGTGTTCTTTTTTGTTCTGCTTTAAATTCTTCAATCAGATTTCCCTCAGAGTCTGTAATTCTTTCCACCAAAATAGGTTCTGTTCTTACTCCCTTATTCAAAAATGTACCATATGCTTTGACCATTTCAAAAACACTGACATCATTTGGCCCCAGACTAACCGAAGGGACGGCCTTAAGATCACTTTCAATCCCACATTCCTTTGCATATTTCACCACATTCTTTGTACCAACTTTTTCAGTAATTTGAGCCGTGATGGAATTAACCGATTTACCCATGGCCCATCGCAAAGACATCTGACGTCCGGAGAAACTGTAATTTGAATTTTTGGGTTCCCAATATTCTGTTTTTCCCTTGAGCGTATAAGGGATTCTAACGGCTTCATCAATATATTGATCACAAGGATTCATACCAGATTCTAATGCTGCCAGGTAAGCAAAAGGTTTGAATGTTGAACCTGCCTGTCTTTTGGCCTGGTTGACATGGTCATACTTAAAATATTTATTATTGATGCCGCCAATCCAAACTTTGATATGTCCATTAAAAGGATCCAATGTCATCATACCGGTATTTAGGATTTTTGCATAATATTTTATGGAATCCATAGTTGAAAATTCTACCTCTTTTTCTCCATCCCAGTTAAACACCTTCATCCTTTTTGGCAGGTTAAGGTAATAACTGATAGAATCCGTATTGTTATTAAACCTTTTTTTCAGAAAATCATAATATGGAAGTCTTTGAGCCGCTTTTTCCGGAAAATCAAGAATTTCCTTTCCATCGGTGGTTCGCCAGGGGTTCTCATTTCCCCAAACATTTTCAAACCTTCTTTGGAGTAATTTCATGTGACTGTTAACCGCCTCTTCTGCATACTTTTGCATTCTGGAGTCGATGGTCGTATAAATTTTCAACCCATCACCATATAGATCATAATCATTCTCCTCACACCATTTTTCGAGGTACCTTGAAACTGCTGATCTTAAATAGGATCCACCTTCACTTCCTTCATCAATATTTCCCGGATTGAGTTTTAATGCCCTTTGACTATACTTTTTAAATTCAGAGGCTGTTAAATATTCGTATTTCTCCATCTGGCTCAAGACCACATTTCTTCGCTCCAATGCCTTTTCAGGATTACGGATTGGATTGTAAGTTGTAGTAGCTTTTAACATACCAACAAGAAGGGCGGCTTCTTCAACCTGAAGTCTGTTCACTGCTTTATTAAAATATCTTTTGGAGGCAGTTTTAATTCCAAAGGTGTTATTCCCAAAAGGTACAGTATTGAGATAAAGGGTCAGGATCTCATCTTTGGTGTAATAATTCTCAAGTTTAAGAGCGGTTAACCATTCTTTTAGTTTAAAAATTATTGTTCTGACAATGGGCAGGTATTTGATAAGACCTTGAGATTTTTTGTTTCGCGTACTGTATAAATTTTTTGCAAGTTGTTGGGTTATGGTACTTGCACCTCGTTTGTCGCCGGTGGCAGTAGAAATTGTACTTGACACCAGAGAACGTATGTCGATACCACTATGTTTGTAAAAACGTACATCTTCGGTTGCAACCAATGCATCAATGACAGCAGGAGAAATGCTATCGTATTCGACGGGAGTACGATTTTCCTTAAAATATTTTCCAATTAGTTTTCCATCAGCAGTAAATAGCTCGGAGACTATGTTGATGTTTGGAGTTTTGATATCTTTTATGGAAGGGGAATAGCCGAATAACCACAAAAAATTAATTTCAAGGGCAGAAAAAAATAAAATTATAAAATAAAAGACTATTGCAAGGTAACGAAGAGGCTTATTTTTGATTCTTCTAAACATAGGGTAAATATGAGGAAATCAGAATGAATATGCTTGAAATTTCTGAGAAATTCTAAATTCCGCCAATTTAACGTAAAAGGGTTAAAAAATGTTTTAAATTGCCTACAAAGTTTTTACCATGCCTACCTTCATTGAACGATTCAAGATTAGTAAAGCTGAACCTTTTAGGATTAAAGATCATGATCCCGGGTTTTCAGGAGATTTTAAGAAGGAGATGGCCGTTCAGATGCTTGATGAGTTGCGCGATGAAATGGCCATTTTGCAGGAAGAAATGTATGCGCTTAACAGAAATGCGCTACTCATTATTTTTCAGGCTATGGATGCCGCAGGTAAGGACAGTATGATTAAGCATGCGATGAGTGGCTTAAATCCGCAAGGATGCCAGGTCTTTAGTTTCAAACAGCCTAGTTTGGAAGAGCTTAATCATGATTTTATTTGGCGTCATTCCAGGGCCTTACCTGAGCGAGGAAAGGTCGGAATACACAATCGTTCCCACTATGAGAATGTTCTGGTTTGTAAGGTACACCCGGAATATATTTTGAATGAGAGAATAGCAGGAGTTGAAAGTTTGAAAGATATCAAGGCTACTTTTTGGGAGAGCCGTTATGAAAGCATTCGAAATTTCGAAAAACATGTCCATGAAAATGGTACCCATATTCTGAAATTTTTTTTGAATGTATCCAAGGAGGAACAAAAGAAGCGATTTTTGGAAAGAATAGACCAACCGCTTAAGAACTGGAAATTTTCCTCAGCGGATATTGTTGAGCGGGCAAAATGGGAGGAGTACATGCTAGCCTATGAAGATGCCATTAATGCGACCACTGAAGCCTATGCACCATGGTATGTGATACCCGCGGATAAAAAATGGTTCAGCCGAATCGCAGTCAGCAGAATCATTGTGGACACTTTTAAGGAAATGAATATGAAATTACCGAAACTTTCGGCAGCTGAAAAAGCAAAATTAGAAGCATGTAAAAAACGACTTCTTGAGGGAGAATAGTCTAAAAAAACAGATCATAAATCCAAGGGGGTCCTCTTACATTAATTTAAACTTGTCGGCATCTTTAAGAAATGGGAAAGACTCCCGGGCTGATTTGAGTTCTTCTTTGTTAATTGAAAAAGTATAGAGGTCCTCGTCATTTGGTTTATAATAAATTACTTTACCGTTGGGATCTATACACATTGAATCACCCGAATGATAGATTTCATTGCCATCATGACCAACCCGGTTTACTGCTACCACGAAAGCTTGATTTTCAATTGCCCTTGCCGGGATAAGCGTGCGCCAATGAAGTGAGCGGCGTTCAGGCCAATTTGCTATGATTAAAAGCATATCGTATTCTTCATTTTTATTACGGAGCCAAACCGGGAAACGGAGATCATAACAAATAATCGGACAAATTTTCCAGCCGTTTAATTCAACGAATAGTTTTTTACTACCGGCGGAGTAATGTTTATCCTCTCCACCCATACCAAAAAGATGCCGTTTGTCATAATATTCATAGGAACCATCCGGCCGCATCCAGATTAATCGGTTATAATATTTCTCATTTTCACAGATAATGATACTGCCGGTTACAACACAATTAAATTTTTTTGCCTGCCCATGCATCCATTTGATAGTTTTTCCATCCATCTTTTCTGCATACTGCTGAGGGTTCATTGAAAAACCGGTGCTAAACATCTCAGGAAGCACAATCAGGTCGGTTTTTTCACGAATAGAGGAGAGCCTCAGTTCAAGGTTCTGAAGGTTTTTATCGATGTTCTCCCAAAAGAGATAGGCTTGAAAAGTTGTAATTTTTAACATTAAATCAAATAGGTTTTTACTCCAACGCTTTGATTAATAATCATTTAAATCTTAGTAAGCCTGAAAACAGCCTTTTCGAGAGTTTCTTGCTTTTTAGCGAAACAAAAACGCAAAACTTTTTGATCAGTCCCTTTTCTGTAAAATGCGGAAACAGGTATGCATGCTACCCCAAAATCTTTTATAATCCTCATGGCCAAATCAGAATCATTTTCGTCGCTTATCCGACTGTATTGAACGGATTGGAAATAAGATCCATAACAAGGAAGCAGGTCAAAACGGGTTTCATTCATCAAGTTAAGAAAATAATTTTTCTTTATCTGAAAAAAATCACTGATTTTCAAATAATTATGTTCATTTAACAAATGATCTGAGATAGCGTATTGTACAGCTGAGTTCACACTGAAGACTTCAAATTGATGAACTTTTCGGAATTCTTTCATCAGCCATTCAGGTGCCAGGCAATAACCCACCTTCCAACCTGTGGTATGTAATAGTTTACCGAATGATGCAGTAATAAAACTTCTCTCCATCAGTTCTGGATAGTCTGATACACTCAGGTGTTTTCTACCATCATATACGAGGTGTTCATAGACCTCATCACTGATAATCAAAATATTACTGTTTCTGGTCAGCCTGATTAATTGTAACATATCTTCCTCGAGCAAGGTCTTTGCTGTCGGATTATTGGGAGTATTGATGATGATCATTCGTGTCTTCTCATTAATCATCGCTCTGACATTCTCCCAGTTGATGGTGTAGTCGGGTGCACTAAGTTCCAAAGACCTGACCACACCACCAAAAAGTGTCACGGCAGGAATATAGGAGTCGTAAGCCGGCTCAAATACAATAACCTCATCACCCGAGCGGATCACACAGGCAATCGAAGAAAAAATTGCCTGCGTACCTCCCGCGGTTATGGTTATTTCCGTTTCCGGGTTGTATTTAGCCAGGTGAAGTTTTTCTTGTTTTTCGGCTATTCGCTCCCTCAAAGAGAAAACACCGGCCATTGGAGCGTATTGATTATACCCCGATTTCATGTAATGATTGACGAGTTCCACCAATTCTGGAGAGCATTCATAATCAGGGAATCCTTGAGATAAATTGATGGCATCATATTTTGCAGCCAACTGAGACATGACTGTAAAAATAGTGGTGCCTACCTCGGGCAATTTAGATTTTAACTGCATATAAAAGACTAAATTATATATTTTTTATTTTCCTGATTTAGAATGTTTTATATTTCTAAATTTTAATGATTAATTTGATTTCAAATTCAAACTGATAGATGACATATAAAAGCAAGGAAAGTCGACTTTTACTCGTTCTGAGTACATTTTTGGTCGCAAATGCCATACTCGCTGAGTTTATTGGCGTTAAAATATTTACGGTTGAAGGTTCTCTGGGAATTGAAAAATTCAATATTAATATGTTCGGTGTTCCCGATCTTTCTTTTAATATGTCGGCCGGTGTAGTTACCTGGCCCTTAATATTCATCATGACCGATATCATCAATGAATATTTTGGTGTTAAGCAGGTCCGTTTTTTGTCTGTTCTTGCCGCTATTCTGATCAGTTATGCCTTTTTAGTCCTAGGTTTTGCCATGGATTTAACACCTTCGGATTTTTGGGTTAATCAAACGATAGATGGAGTAGAGGTCAACATGGATGCGGCATTCAATGGAATTTTTGGGCAGGGAATGTGGATAATTGCAGGATCAATCACCGCATTCCTCATCGGTCAAATGGCCGATGTGATCTTATTTCACCGAATAAAAAAACTTACCGGTGAACGATTTTTATGGCTTAGGGCAACAGGTTCAACTTTAGTTTCTCAACTGGTTGATAGTTTTGTAGTTATTTTCATTGCCTTCTATCTGAATCCCCAGTATAACTGGAGCTGGGAAATGGTTGCTGCCATCGGACTGGTGAATTATAGCTATAAGTTTATCGTAGCCGTTCTGATGACACCTTTGCTTTATGGGATTCATAAATTAATTGATAAATTCTTGGGAAAAGACCTTTCTGAGAAGCTTATTGCGGAGGCAGCAAGAGCTTAAGCCTTAAACTCGGTTTAAATAAAAATAGATGAAAGACCTATAATGTATTAATCCTATGAATTTATCCTTATCTAAACGCTTATCCTTAATCCTGATTTTTTCGGTTTTTTTTAATTCACTATCTGCCCAGGAAGATCTCTGGAAAGAACAAAATCCCTGGGAGGGAGTGCCTGAATACTATCAGAAATGGAATTATCCTGACTTTCAATTTCCTTCAGGATTAGCGACCTGGAAAAAGGATCGGGTTCAGGTTTCGGCCACCCTTAAACGATTGTTGGGCGACATTCCGGCGCGGCCCCAAAAACTGAATGTTAAAACAGTTTTCCGCAAGCAGATGAATGGATATATTCTGGAAAAATTTCTGATTGACAATGAGGTAGATGGCATGATTCCGGGATACCTGGCAATACCGACACATGTGAAGGGCAAAGTACCTGTTGTTTTAGGAATGCATGGTCATGGGAGCAGTAAGGATAATGTCTTTGGTTCCAACTCCGGAACCGCTCAGGATGTTTTGGCACTGTTGATTTCAAAGGGTTATGCCGTGATGGCCATCGACAGTTATTTTAACGGCGAACGCCGCGGAACAGGTCCTGCGGGTAAATCCGAGACCCAATCAAAAGGTGCTGACCAGGAGACCTCCACATTCAAAATTAATTTATGGTTTGGCCGGTCATTATGGGGTATGCAAATCCGTGATGAACAAATTGCATTGGACTATTTAAATACCCGACCTGAAATTGATTCCAATAGAATCGGGGTGGAGGGCATGAGTATGGGAAGTACACGTGCCTGGTGGCTTGCTGCTCTGGATGAACGTGTAAAGGTTGTAGTTGGAATAGCCTGTTTCACCAGGTATAAGGAGCTCATTGAGCAAAAAGAATTAAAGGCACATGGGATTTATTATTTTGTTCCTGGAGTTTTACAACACTTTGATACCGAAGCGATTATGGGCTTGATAGCCCCCAGACCTTTTTTGGCGCTTACCGGAGATAGTGATGCCGGTTCACCAATAAGCGGAATGAAGACGCTTGAAAAAAAGTTAAATACGGTTTATTCTCTATACAATGAGAATGAGCGGTTTAAAAGTATAATTTATCCGAATACAGGGCATGTATTCACAGACGATATGAAGATTGAAATGCTCGATTGGTTTGAAAGGTATCTCAAATAGATGATGAAGACTATACTGATTCATTTGCTTAAGATTTTTGTTTTGATCCCCGTTTTCTACACAAATGGCCTGGCTCAAATTCCTGAAAAAGAAACAATTTGGGAAAAAATAGCACCCTACTTTGTGGTACCTGATACCTTCAGGAATCAATATGGACCTTATCGTTCAGCCCTGAATTTTTACAGGGGCAAAGAGGTTAAAAATTCTACGGATTGGACTAGAAGACGAACAGAAATTCTCAATCGCTGGAATGGATTGCTGGGTAAGTGGCCTGCACTCATTACCGATCAGAAATTAGAGTTTCTGGATTCTGTCAGAAAAGAGGGATTCACCCGGTATCGCGTGCGGTTTAATTGGGTTCCGGACCAAAAGACCGAGGGCTATCTTCTGGTTCCTCAGGGTAAAGGCAAAAAACCGGCAGTGATTACCGTTTACTATGAACCGGAGACTGCAGCCGGTTTGGGGAGGCCCGATCTGCCAGATCGCGATTTTGCTTATCAGCTTTGCAAGAGGGGATTCGTCACACTCTCTTTGGGTACTACTGAAACGACCAATTCCAAGACCTACGCCATTTATTACCCCGATATTAAGAATGCAAGGGTTCAACCCTTGTCTATGCTGGCTTATGCTGCAGCCAATGCCTGGAATGTATTAGCCAGTCTGGATGAAGTTGATTCTAACCGAATTGGAATTATGGGGCATTCTTACGGAGGAAAGTGGGCCATGTTTGCTTCCTGTTTGTATGAGAAGTTCGCCTGTGCGGTTTGGTCTGATCCCGGAATTGTGTTCGAAGATTCCCGTGAGTCTATTAATTATTGGGAACCCTGGTATCTTGGCTATCATCCTCAGCCCTGGAGAAAACGAGGCTTAATCACCGAAGACAATCCCGCAAAAGGCTTGTATCCTAAACTTGTTTCAGAGGGTTATAATCTACAGGAATTGCATGCACTGATGGCTCCCCGTCCTTTTCTTGTTTCAGGAGGTTCTGAAGATCCTGTAAAACGATGGATCGTATTGAACCATACCCTTGCCGTAAACAATTTGCTGGGTTACAAAAATCGTGTAGCCATGACAAACAGACCCGAGCATACCCCAAATCCAGAATCGAATGAGCTTGCTTATTCGTTTTTAGAGTACTATTTAAAGTATTGAGATTTGATCCTATTCCCATCAGAATGATTTGATTAATCGATGATAGAAAAAGGGCGGATGTTAATAAGTTTACATTCATCCAATTAAATGGTCACTGATAACAGAACCAGGACCCTATGCAGTACTAATCAGGGTATTTTCAATCCAATAAATATTTGTCAATTGTGTCAACTGTCAATTCTCCACTCTGAATTAAAAATCCTACTTTCCGATCTTTATTAATTCTACCTCAAAAATCAAAGTACTGTAAGGAGGTATATCCTTGCCCGCACCACGTTCGCCATATGCGAGTTTATGAGGTATGTAGAAACGATATTTTGAACCCACTGGCATTTGTTGCAGCCCTTCAGTCCAGCCTGGAATTACCTGATTCAAGGTGAATGATGTAGGTTCCCCGCGGTCATAAGAACTATCAAATTGACTTCCGTTTGTCAGTGTTCCCTTATAATGGACAGTAACTTCATCGGTAGCCAGGGGCTTGGCACCGGTAGCGGGTCTCAAAATTTCATATTGTAAGCCGCTTGCAAGCGTTGTGATTCCGGGCTTAAGCTTATTTTCATTTAAGTATTTTTCTGCTTCAGCAATTGCACCCTCGAATTTCTTTTTTTCAATCATGCTCAATAAGCCATAAATGACTTCCTGAGATTTTTCCGGACTAATTAATACCTGACCACCTGAAAAAACATCATTCATAGCCTTTGAAACCAAGGTATAATTCAAGGCATTAACTCCCCGGTTTTTTAGATCATTGGCAATGCTGGCACCAAAAGCATAACTCGCTGAATCCAGTTGTGTATTAAAAGTTGGTGCAGCAGCAGGTTTAGTCTGCGCCGTGCTGTAAGTTGAAAGGGCTGAGGCTGCAAACAGTATTAAATATTTTTTCATATTTTTTTTGTTTATGGAATCCCATAAAGAGATTGGGCTACTAATATAGACAGCCTTGAGATAAATAAACAATATTCTATCTAATTTTTTGTTTCATGATTAAATACTAAATTGTCCTTATGAAAGTTGACTATATCGCCCTTTCTATTCCTGTCTTTTTTCTGCTGATTGCGATAGAACTTGTATACGCGGTTTATAAAAAGTTGAATTACTACAGATTGAATGATTCCCTCTCAAATTTGAGTCAGGGAATAGGATCTCAGTTAGTAGGAATATTTTTGAAGGCGATAACCTTTTTCGGGTACCTGTATATTTATGAGCATTGGAAGTTCTATACCTTCCCTAACACCATATGGACTTGGTTATTGCTATTTTTTGGGGTTGATTTTTTTTATTATTGGTTCCATCGTAAAAGTCACCAAATAAATGCCTTATGGGCAGCTCATATTGTACATCACCAATCGGAAGAGTATAATTTAACCGTGGCTCTGAGGCAGTCATGGTTTCAATCTGCTTTTTCATGGGTTTTTTACCTCCCATTGGCCTTTGCAGGGTTTGATCCGATCATGTTCCTCACGGTCAGTGCATTTAATACCCTTTATCAGTTCTGGATTCATACCCGTACAATTGGCAGAATGGGGCCATTGGAGTGGTTTTTAAACACACCCTCTCATCACAGGGTTCATCACGGTTCAAATCCCAAATACATTGATAAGAACCATGCAGGAACTTTAATTATTTGGGATAGAATGTTTGGAACTTTTCAGGAGGAGGAAGAGGATGTCGTATATGGCATAACTAAACCCCTCGCCAGCTGGAATCCAGTTTGGGCGAATGTTCATTACTGGGTTGATTTATATTCGAGTTCTAGAAATGCCCATAATATTAGCGATAAAATCAAGGTATTTATCAATGCACCGGGTTGGTTCCCGGAAAATCAGGAAGGAATAGAACAGGTAAAGCAAACTCAACGCAGCGTTTATATCAAGTATAATCCTGACTTTAACAAAAATTTCAAAGCGTATATTCTAGTTACTTTTTTATTGACCTTAGGGCTTTCAAGCCTGATCATTTTTTTAAATGCCAATTTTAGTTTATTACAACTTATATCGTGTAGTTTGTTTTCAATTTTTAGTCTTACCTCCTGCGGAGTTTTGATGGAAAAGCGAGAATGGTCCTCCTCTTTTGAATATTTTCGCGTGGGTTATTGGTTTATTGTTCCTCTAACTTTTTATGCAAATGATTTCTTCCTGACTCTGATCATTTTTAATTCTATAGTGGCATTCATTTCACTGGCATGGTTCTATCGCCTTCAAAGCAAAAATTTATGTTGAAACGTCATTTAAAGTTCTCTATTCTTTTCTTATTGATTATGATACTGAATATCCTGGTTCAAACTACTGTCCTTCAGGATTACAGTATTTTAATCAAACCATTGATTTGTATTTCCCTTGCTTTTTATCTCTATGCGAAGAGTAATTTAACAATCGGATTTAATCGGCTTGTTTTTTCCGGACTTATATTCTCATTGGTTGGAGACGTTTTATTAATTTATTCTGGATCAGACGTTTACCTATTTTTGTATGGTTTGGTTTCCTTTCTTTTAACCCATATTTTGTATTCTTCTGCATTTTTTCGTGATTTCAAGAACAATCCCGGAGCATCTAAATTTTTTGGTCATATCATGCTTTTTGGAATGGGTGTGTTTTCTTTGACTTTTTATTCATGGATCCGCGACTATTTAAATGATTTCAGAATACCGGTAATGGCTTATATTTTTGTCATATCCGTCATGGCCATTTTAGCTGCTTACCGATACAAAAGGGTTAATCTGTTAAGCTTCAGATTAATCTGCTGGGGAGCGATTTTCTTTGTTATATCAGATTCTGCACTCGCTTTCGGAAAATTTGTAGAACCCTATTCTTATTCCGGGGTACTTATCATATCAACTTATATGATTGCTCAGTACCTCATTACCATGGGAACCATTGAGCGGAAGGTAATCTTAAACCCACCATCAGATCATTGATTTTCTTGGACTAAATCTCCATGTTTTTCATTTTTAATTTGCAACACCAATTCTTTATGATGATCATCAATAAATTTTTCCCGACTATTTTTTTTGGTATCGCTTTGACCATATGCTTGAATACAGATTTTGTTTTTTCACAAAACAAAACCAAGGATTTTAAGATCAGCCTTCAATGGCAACCGCTTCAGAATAATTATGAAGGCAAAAGTCAATCGCTGTCAGTGCTGAGTATCAGGAATGAATCTTCAGAAGACCTGCCCTCCAAGGGATGGACCCTGTATTTCAATTATTCAGGCGAATTTCCACAAGCGGATAGCAGGGGTTTAACCATTTCCTTTGTCAATGGAGACCTCTATAAAATTGAACCTAATGCAGTTTCTGAGGGGATTGCTTCGGGAAGGAAAATAGATTTCCAAATGCTTAGAGCGGGACTGATAGATAATGTAACGCAATCTCCTCAGGGATTTTATCTGGTTTTATCCGATACGCCCGACAAAGGAATCCCAGTAAAATGTACTTATCCTGAACCCTCACCGGAATTTTTGAGTTCACTATCTGCGGCTAAAACCTGGATGGATCCGACCTATGTGTATTCAAAGAATCAAGATGTTCAGGATATGGACGAATCGAAATTGCCACTGATATTCCCCAGTCCGCTCGAATATAAGTTGAACCGAGCTCAGTATACCATCAGCGCGAATACCGGTATTTCTTTTGAACCTTTATTTGCCAAAGAGGCGGCCTATCTGTTGGAAGAACTCGGTAAGTTGCTTCATTCTAAGCCTTCGGTACAGCAGGCAAAAACCAATGCTATTGTATTTAAGCGGGATCCTAAAATTGCAAAAGAAGGCTATGAGCTAAGCGTTTCGGATAAAGGAATAGTGATCCTTGCTTCAACACCTGCAGGAGCATTTTATGGAATCCAGTCGCTCAAGAGTATGATGCCCCCATTAAGCTGGAAAACCAAACAGCATTCAATCACGCTACGGGGAGTTGAGGTGAAGGATGAGCCTCGTTTTGGATACCGCAGTTTTATGTTGGATGTGGCAAGGAATTTTCAAACGAAAGCCGAGATTCTCAAAGTACTGGATCTGATGAGCTTGTACAAGTTGAATGTATTTCACTTTCATTTTTCTGAAGATGAGGGATGGAGAATAGAAATTCCATCACTTCCCGAACTGACACAAGTTGGGAGTGTACGTGGACATACGCCCGATAATAAAAATCGCTTGCAAGCTGCCTTTGCCTCTGGGGCTGAGCCGAATCAAATGCCCGGAAGTGGATATTTAAGCAGAAAGGATTTCATAGAAATTTTGAGATATGCAGCTGCAAGGCATATTCAGGTGATACCTGAAATTGAGTCGCCGGGACATGCACGGGCAGCGATAAAGGCCATGGAAAACCGCTATGAACGACTTATTAAGGAAGGAAAACCGGCAGAAGCTTCCAGGTATCGACTGATTGATCCACAGGATCAATCACAATACCGTTCTGTGCAGGGCTGGAATGATAATGTGATGGATGTAGCCTTGCCTTCAGTTTACAATTTTATGGAAAAGGTAACGGATGAACTGATTTTGATGTACAAAGAAGCGGGCGCAGCATTAAGAACGATCCATTATGGAGGAGATGAGGTGCCGGCGAAGGTTTGGGAAAAATCTCCTGCCTATCTGCAGCTTAAAGCCACAAATCCTGAAATTAAATCTACGGATGATCTCTGGTATTACTATTTTGGAAAATTAAACGCAATGGCTAAGAAGCGTGGACTCTTTGTTTCGGGCTGGGAAGAAGCGGGAATGCGTAAAACCATCCTCGATGGTAAACCACATTATATCGCTAATCCTGATTTTGCAGACGATCATTTTCAATTGCACGTCTGGAATAATGTGATAGGCTGGGGAGCAGAGGACTTGGCCTATAAGCTTGCTAATGGGGGATATAAGGTAGTTCTTTCCCCTGTTTCGAATCAATATTTCGATCTGGCTTATAATAGTTCTTATTATGAACCCGGTTATAAATGGGGTGGGATGGTCGATGTAGATAAACCCTTTTATTTTATTCCTTATGATTTCCTGAAGAATGTAAAAGAAGATGGACAGGGTAGGCCGATTAAAGATCTGGATCAAACAAAAATGAACAGACTTACAGATTATGGCAAATCCAACATTGTCGGCTTGCAAGGATTGTTATGGTCTGAGAATAATGTAAGCAAGGATAGACTCGAATATATGATGTTACCTAAATTGCTTGGACTTGCCGAAAGGGCTTGGGCGCCAGAGCCTGAATGGGCAAAGGGGGAGTATTCAATTCTAAGTGATTTGTATTATAAAAACTCCTGGACAAGCTTTACCAATGTTGTAGGTAAACGTGAATTACCCCGTTTAAATTATTATCATGGAGGTTATTCGTATCGAATCCCCGAACCGGGTTTGATGATCAGGGATGGAAAGGTACTTGCCAATATTCAGTTGCCCGGATTAGAAATCAGATATACCAAAGATGGTACAGATCCGGTACCAGGAAGCGCAATTTATACCGGTCCGATAAGCGGAGGAGGAAAATATCGTTTTGCTGCATTTGATGTTTCAGGTAGGAGAGGAAGGGTTGTAGGGATAGAGAATAAATAAAAAAACTGATCAAAAGGGCTAATTCTTCTGATCAGTTGATAAAGTCTTTTGAAGGTAAGCATTAAAATCGTTTAGAAACTACCTTTAATAACAGCATAGAAGATAATTTCTTTTAGGCTGTTTTTTTTCGCTTGAAAACTTCCTATGGTATCTCTTTTTAATGACAGCCCCGCTTTTTGCTCATACTGCACCAGCCTTAATCACAGGCCGGTATACGCTTCAATCGGGTTTAAAAAATCAAGACAGTACTATTGAACTTAATTCCTCACTGAACTCCGGGAGATTTACTTATTAAGTTTATTATCAACAGAATATCGTCCAGGTCCGGTAAGAAATAATACCAAAAACATCCCCAGGAATAGAAGCGATAATTCTTTGATGCCGAAATCATCAGCGGAATGAACGATGAAAAAGGCTGTTGCCATGTTAATTATTAAAGGAATTAAGGATAGGCGGGTATATAGACCAATAATTACCAGAATGGCACAGAGAAACTCTGCAAAAGTTGCCAGGTAAAGCGATGGAACTTGTCCGATACCTATGGGATCTCCAAATTGTAAATCTCCCTGAAGAATTTTCTGAAGTTTTGGATTACCATGAGTAATCATGACAGCGCCTGAAATAATTCGAAGGAGCAGCAAGCCCAAATCATGAGCCAGTGCACCACTTGACAAAAATGTTGATTTCATAATCTTAAGAATTAGGTAAAAATAAAGATACTTATATCTAAGATAAGAGGTTTTTTTATATTATGACTGACAAATAAATAATCATGACGCTTAGGTAAATTCGTCGTTGACTGACGAATATACCTTTCTTGAGGCCAAAGTAAATTCCTAACCCGATACCTATCGGGTCTTACTTCGCCAGCATCGAAGTGGCTTTCAAATGCTCCGCCAATTTTACGATGGCATTCGCCGCAAGAGTGATCTGCTCCTCTGCTTCCTTCCAGTTGCGCTGCTCAATTGCTTCACGTACACCCGGCATCGTCTTCACACCATATCCTGTATAAAATCCAGGTGCATACAAAGTATGTTTATACCATGGTCTTCGGGGCAGTCCCTGTTCGGTCAGCAGGCTTTGTTCTGCACGATAAAGCGCCCTGTTGATCTCTTCGAGGGCTGATTTCCCTACAGACCCCTTGTTCAGACTTTCTGATAATAAATTGGCCGCCTGATCCAGCAGAACCAAGGAATTCTGCAGAGGAGAGAAATCCAGGTAAGGAACTTCCGCTTTTGCTACCGGTAATTTGGTTGGCTTGGTCGGATCATCAGCCAGCTTATGGTTATTACCTTGTATAACCTGATTGAAAACCAGTGTAGATTCTCTCATCTGATCAGTCATGCTGATCATTTCCGCAACATAAGCAGATATGGTTTTATGCAGGTTTTTGAATTCAAAGGGAAGGGTATCGGCATTAGCCATTCGAAGCACGGCACGGCCAATGGTTTGAGAAAGTGCGCGGCCATAACTGAATCCGGGATCGCCAAATCTGCTGTAATAATCATAGGAGTCATATGCCGTATGATATTCCCCTCCGGCAT
>Ga0169931_10004790_pt1 | contig 20926 bp, 19 predicted proteins | sample Kivu_15m_20L_FD_129675 | JGI IMG/M metagenome (GOLD analysis project Ga0169931, IMG submission 129675) | Freshwater microbial communities from Lake Kivu, Western Province, Rwanda to study Microbial Dark Matter (Phase II) - Kivu_15m_20L... | ecosystem: Environmental > Aquatic > Freshwater > Lake... | reverse complement strand
GGCACCGGGAATCAGCGTTACAGCAGTAGGCTGGGTCCTCGGCGTGCTGCTCTTCAGCGGCAGCATCTATCTCCTCGTCCTTGGTGGTCCACGCTGGCTTGGACCGGTTACACCCATCGGCGGAGTTTCCCTGATCATCGGCTGGGGTGCGCTGCTGGTCGCGGCGTATCGTTCCTGAAGCCACGTTGATGCCGCGTTGATGCAACCCTGATGCAGCAGAGAGGGCGACTGACAATCGCGCAAAGGCGCGCACTCGATGAGCTGTTGCCAGCCTACGCCGTTGATTTCTCCAAACCCTTGGAGGCCCTCGACGTTTATGGCCGTGAGGCGCCTTTGGGGGTGGAGATCGGATTCGGTACGGGCGATGCACTCATTCACTGGCGTGAGCTGCAGCCTGACTGGAATCTTCTCGGCATAGAAATTTATCCTCCGGGCATCGGTCTCTTGCTCAATCGGCTTGCAGCGGGTGAAGCATCTCACGTGAAAATTGCGCAAGGTCGGGCTGAGGATGTCTTCGAGACTTTTCTTGGCCCGGCAAGCGTCGCGGGTGTGCGGATTTTTTTTCCCGATCCCTGGCCGAAAAAGCGGCACCACAAGAGAAGGCTCATACAGCCTGCGTTCGTTGCCCGACTCGCGGAACGGTTGCTGCCTGGGGGCCTGCTGCACTTTGCAACCGACTGGGAACCGTATGCGGAATGGGCACAAGCCCTGTTCGCCGCAGAGCCGCTGTTGCTGCAGGTCGAGTCGCAGGACGTGGAAACCTTGCGGCCGCAAACAAGGTTCGAGCGGCGAGGTCAGCGCCTCGGTCACCGCATCAAGGCACTCTGTTACGTCCGGGCGGAATCGTCTGCCACAAAAAATGAAGGGGCGAGCTGATCCGCCGCGAATGTTCGGTTAGAGAAAGGTCTGCAGCACACCGTCGAGGTAAACGAATCCGAGGGGCGTGGTTGCGATCCGGTCCTTGCGGAGCAAGCCGCGTTTCACGCCTTCTGACCACTCGGGCTCAAGTACTCCGGCATCGAGGCCGGTTGTCGCTGACAAGTCAGCGAACGTCGCGCCGTCCGGCAAGCGCAGCACATTGAGCAGGAATTCAAATCGCAATCGTCTGGCGTCGAGTTGGGTGACAGTGTGGTGAGCCGGATCGTTCATATAGAGGCGCGGCTGGGACGCTCGAGCGGTGCGCCTTATACCGGCAGAGTCACTGATCTTGCCATGGGCGCCGGCTCCAAAACCCGCGTAGTCACCGAACCGCCAGTAATTCAGGTTGTGAGCGCTTTGGCGATACGGGCGAGACCAGGCCGAAACCTCGTAACGAACGTAACCCGCTGCTTCGAGCAATACTCTTCCGGCTGATTCCATTTCGTGCATCGAGTCTTCCGCCGGTAAAACCGGCGGCCGACGATGGAACTCGGTTTTTGGCTCAAGCGTCAGTTCATACCAGCTGATGTGTTCTGGTCCGAGTTCGATGGCTTTCCCGAGATCGTCCAGAGCATCTGTCGGGCTCTGCTCAGGCAAGCCATACATAATGTCGAGGTTGATGTTGTCGAAACCCGCCCTGCGGGCATCCGCGAAAGCCCGCAAGGTCTCGCTTGCAGAGTGAATTCTGCCGAGCCGCTTAAGAGCCTTGTCTGAGAAGGACTGGGCACCGAGCGAGAGCCGGTTGATTCCGGCTGCGCGGTAGCCATCAAAGCCGTGGTACTCGCGTGTTCCGGGATTGGCTTCGATGGTGATTTCAGGCGATAGCTGGAGAGCAGTGACACGAAGAGCCCTGAGGACCTGGCTGAAGCTCTGCGGGCTGAAAAGACTGGGTGTTCCGCCGCCAAAAAACACGGAGGTGATGTCCCGCGAAGCAATCAGTTCGGTCGATCCTGCGATGTCAGCCAGCAGCGCCTGTGTATAGGGTTGCTCCTGCAGCCCGTCCTTCAGTGGATGGGAGTTGAAGTCGCAGTAGGGGCACTTGTGAACACACCACGGGAAGTGAACGTAGATCCCCAGGTTTGGAATGGATGCGCCCACTTCAGGTCTCCCGAAGTTTTTGCAGCAACTCCTGGCATGCGAGACCCCGATGACTAAGGCGGTTTTTGACCCCGGGCTCAAGCTCCGCGGACGTTTTGCCGAGAGCAGGCACCAGAAAGAGTGGATCGTAGCCAAAGCCGTTGGTGCCGCGAGGAGCGTCCAGGATTTCCCCTGACCAGCGGCCGGTTGCGATAACGGGCTCGGGATGATCGTGGTGAGCCAGGAAAACCAGGACGCACACGAAAGCAGCGCGCCGGTTTGTTTCGCCCTTGAGAGAGTCGAGCAGGCGTCGGTTGTTCTGTTCGTCGGTTGCAGCAGGTCCTGCAAAACGTGCACTCAGGACGCCGGGCGCTCCCCCTAAGGCGTCAACGACGAGCCCCGAGTCATCGGCGAGACTCGGCCTGCCTGACAGCCGGCTGGCGTGCCGTGCCTTGGTGAGCGCGTTCTCGACGAATGTGCCGGCATCCTCCGGGGGAGAAGCGATACCCGTTTCTGCGAGCGCAGTCAGAGTCCAACCGGTTGCGGCGAGCAGCATCTGCATCTCGCGCAGTTTGCCTGTGTTGCGGGTGGCCAGCACGACCTCGTCGCTCATTCTTCCACGTACATCTTCTGCGCATGCCGGAACTGGTATACCCGACCGTCTTCAAACGTCACTTCGAACCGGAAGCGCATTGTTTCTTCCGGCGAGAAAGAAAACGAACCCACTGAGTAACGCGCGCTCGCCTCCCGAATTTCCCGCAGCCTGACTTTTTCGATCTGACCCAGAAGGTTGGTGATTTCAGCCTCCACCTTGATGCCGAAAGCCGCATGCGGTGGTTGGTTGGAGACGGCAGAGATGTTGATGAATCCTTTGCGTGGTCCACGAGACAATCCGTACTTCGCGGCGATGTCTGCATCAAGGTTCATGCTCGAGAGCACGATGAAGTGGATATCCGCGTCTTCAAATATCTCTTTCTGTTCCGCGTTAACCGGAGCGCAGCACAGGAGCAGGCACAACCACAGCCACGGTTTCATGCCAGCCGTCCCAAGCGGTAGAACGCGATCGTGCCGAACAGGTTTGGCATGGCGTTCGCCAACGGATGCGACAGGTAATCAGGACCGACGACGAATCGCTGGATGATCTGATAACCCTGTTGCTGGCATAGCTGCTCGAAGTCATCAAACGTGCAGAGCCTGATGTTGGGCGTGTTGAACCACGTATGGGGCAGGTGTTTGACAACCGGCATCCGGCCACGCAAGCCGAGATACAGGCGACAACGCCAGTGCCCGAAATTCGGGAACGTCACGATGCACTCCTTGCCGATGCGCAACATCTCCCCGAGCAGCACATCCGGAAAGCGTACAGATTGGAGTGTCTCCGTCATCACCACCATGTCGAAGGCGTCGTCGGCGAAATCAGCCAGACCATCATCCAGATCATGCTCGATGACGTTCACACCCTTTTCGAGACAGGTGGTGATGTTCGCCGGATCGACATCCATGCCGTACCCGTTGACGCCTTTGTCATGGCGCAGCCAGGCAAGGAGATCACCTTCTCCACAGCCGAGGTCCAGCACCCGGGCTGAAGGGCTGATGAGGTCGGCGATGATCCGCAGGTCAGGTCGCATCGGCTTCAATCTCCGCATGAACCCGGCGCAGGTATGTGCCGAGAACGTCGAGATATCGGGGCAGCGGAAGGAGGAAGGAGTCGTGGCCGTGTTCCGAATCGATGATCGCGTGGCTGACGTTTTTGCGGCCGCGCAACAACGCGTGAACAATTTCTTCTGAACGCTCCACCGGGAAACGCCAGTCGCTGGTAAATGAAACCAGCAAAAAATCCGCTTTGGCGCGAGAGACAGCGGCGACCAGATCATCGCCAAAATCTGCGGCCGGATCATAGAGATCCAGCGCTCGTGTCATCAAAACGTAGGTATTGGCATCGAACTGGCGGGAGAATGTCTGGCCCTGGTACCGCAGGTAACTCTGCACCTGAAATTCCACGTCGGCGCCCGCCCTCGGGTCTCCTGATTTGATCTGTCGGCCGAACCTCTTGCCCATGCCCGAAGCGGAAAGATACGTCACGTGTCCGATCATTCGTGCGAGCGCAAGCCCGACATCCGGATTGGTACCGGACTCGCGATAGTGACCGCCCGCGAAGCGGTGATCACTGGTTATGGCATGCCGGGCGATCTCGTTGAAGGCGATGTTCTGGGCGGTGAGCTTCGGTGCCGCTGCGATCACGATGGCATTACGGACCCGCTCCGGATACTCCATCGCCCATTGCAGCGCTTGCATACCCCCAAGACTGCCGCCGATAACCGCCGCAAAAGTGCCTACGCCAAGATGATCGGCAAGGCGTGCCTGGCTACGCACCCAGTCCTCAACGCTGACCACCGGAAAATCGGGGCCATACATGCCGCTGCCATCCGGTTTGGGTGAACACGGCCCGGTGCTGCCATGGCAGCCGCCGATGTTATTCAGCGAAATCACGAAGAAGCGGTTGGTATCGATAGGTTTGCCAGGCCCTATGCAGTTATTCCACCAGCCAGGCTTGTCATCGCCTTCCTGATGCACGCCTGCTGCGTGGTGGTGGCCGGACAGTGCGTGACAGACCAGGACGGCGTTGGATCCCGCTTCGTTCAACGTGCCGTAGGTCTCATAGATCAGCTCGAAGCCAGGCAATGTCGCGCCACATTTCAGCGCGAAAGGCTCCGGATGGACGAAGCGTGCCGGGCTTACAACCCCGACGTTGCCACCGGCAAAGGCGGATTCAGCCAATTAGACGGACCCCAGAAAACGTCCAAAGAAATCCGCCAGGATCATTTCCAGCATTGTCAGCCCAACGAGTACGAGCAGGGGCGAAAAATCGAGACCACCCATGGCTGGAAGCAGGCGCCGTACGGGTGCAATCAGGGGCTCGGTGATCTGCGAGAAGAGCTGCAGCGCCGGATGATGGCTGCCAGGCGCAATGAAACTCGCCAGGGCGACAATGACGATGCTCCAGCGGAGGATGTTGATGAGGAAGGTGACTGTCTTGAACAGTGCTATGCCGGCGATCAGGAAGGCGCTGGCACCGCCGGACATAAACCATACCAGGAGCGCTTGAACCAGCAGAGCGATGATAAAGGCCGCAAAATCGAGGTTGCGCCAGGGCGGCAATACCAGCCGCAGCGGCTTCAGTACCGGGTCGGTCAATCGCACCACGGCCTGGGAGAGCGGGTTGTAAAAATCGGCACGGGCGGCCTGCAACAGAAACCGGGCGAGAAAAAAAACCGTTGCCAGTGTGGCGACGACGTCCAACAGAAATGCGAACGCTTGGTTCATGAATTCGGGGTCCTAAGGCTTCAGAATTCTCGGGCCAGTTCTGCAGATCGTTCCGCAGCTCCGCGCAGCGCCCGCACTATAGCATCGGCCATACCGGCGTCATTCATGATCGCGAGCGCGCGGGCGGTGGTGCCGCCAGGGGAGGTGACATTGGCGCGCAGGGTTGCCGGGGAAGTCTGCGATTCGCGGGCAAGTCTGGCAGCGCCCCAGGCAGTTTCCACGGTGAGAGCAGTGGCCACATCTGGCTCGAGACCGAGTTCGATGCCTGCCTTGATCATGGACTCCATGAGATAGAAAAAGTACGCCGGCCCGCTGCCGGAGACGGCGGTAACTGCATCCAGCAACGTCTCATCCTCGAGCCAGATCACCTGGCCAACACTCGACAACAAGGCAGCAGCCTGATCCCTCAAAGGAGGCGTGACGAAAGGATTTGCATACATGCCGGTAATGCCCGCACCCACCAGGGCAGGGGTGTTCGGCATGCAGCGAACAATCGGTTGAGATGGATCGGAGGCCTCTTGAAGCGTCCTGAGCGGAATGCCGGCAGCAATGGAAATCACCAGTTGTTCACGTCGCAGTGGCAATGCCTTCAGCACCGGTTGCAGCACCTGGGGTTTCACTGCAACGAGAACGATATGTGCATCGGCGGTCGCGGCGGCATTGTCCTCAAAGGCGGGCACGCCGAGTGCCTTGAAACGATCCAGTTGTAGGGCCGAAATGTCGGCCGCCCGCAGTGCGCTTGCCGGAACGCCTGCCTGGACCAGTCCACTGATCAGGCTGTACGCCATGTTGCCCGCGCCAATGGTCGCTATCGTCAGGTTGTGAAGGGATGAAGTGCTCATGGATCCGGTCCTATGCCGTTGTAACGCCGGTCGACTGAATGATCAGGGAAGTACGTCGCCCGGTCCTTGTCCTGGTCCGTCACTTCGTCCCATTCTGTGTCCGAATAGGGCAGAGCCAACCCGGACCTGCGTGGCGCCGCACGCGATGGCCTGCTCAAAGTCCGCGCTCATCCCCATGGACAGCGTATCCCAATCCGGGCCACCCGCATCACGACATTCGCCAAAGAGCGCCTTGAGGCGAGAGTAGCCTTCCAGTGGTGGTGTCTCGACTGCGAGGATCGTCATCAATCCTCGCAAACGCAGCCGTGGACAGTTGCGAATCGTGGCAAGCAACCGATGGAGCCCGCTCCGGTCTTCAATGGCGACTCCGCCCTTCGCCGGATCGGCGTCCACGTTCACCTGCACCAGAATGTTCAGAATCTTGTGATCAGGCGTGTGCAGACAAAGCCGCTCGGCAATTCGCTCGCGGTCAACGGTATGGATCCAGTCGAATGCCGAGGCGATCTCGCGGGTCTTGTTACCCTGGATATGACCGATGAAATGCCAGCACAGGGAAAGGTCGCGTAGCGCCTCGATCTTCGGCAGCGCTTCCTGGAGGTAGTTTTCCCCGAATGATCGAATCCCCTGGCCAGAAATCAAACGGATTTCATCGGCAGCGCGCGTTTTCGAAACGGCGATGAGTTCGATGTCGGCGGTATTCCTGCCGGCGCGCTGCGCCGAGGAGGTGATCCGATCGAGTACCGCTTGAAGCGGCGGTTTCGCTGACGCTGACGACATTGATGTGGCGATGGCTGCTGATGTGGACTGCTTCGCAAATCGGATGCGTTTTACGGCTAGCGCCGTGCGAGGCTCATGGTGAAGCCCTAGTTGAAATAATACTATACGGTCGAGGTGGGCCCCCCGAACCCCGACAGGCAGAATCCGCTGTCCCTTAACCAGCTGCCTTTCAGCGTACTGACTCTGAAACTGCTGACCCTTTAACTGCTGACTTTTTAACTCATGACTTTTTAACTCATGACAAGGACCGCTGATGGACATCACTGAACTGCTTGCGTTCAGCGCCAAACAAGGTGCATCCGACCTGCATCTGTCGGCCGGTCTGCCGCCCATGATCCGGGTTGATGGAGATGTGCGGCGGATCAACCTGCCGCCGCTGGAACATCGGGAAGTACATTCGCTGATCTACGAGATCATGAATGACAAGCAGCGCAAGGACTACGAGGAGTTCCTCGAGACGGACTTCTCTTTCGAAGTACCCGGCGTTGCCCGGTTCAGGGTCAATGCGTTCAATCAGAACCGAGGGGCCGGCGCCGTATTCCGGACCATTCCCTCCAAGGTCTTGAGCATGGAAGACCTCGGCATGGGCCAGGTCTTCAAGGACATTTCGATGGTTCCGCGTGGATTGGTGGTGGTTACCGGACCGACCGGTTCTGGCAAGAGCACCACGCTGGCGGCGATGATCGACTTCATCAATGACAGCCGTTACGACCATATCCTCACCATCGAAGATCCCATTGAGTTTGTGCACGAGAGCAAGAAGTGCCTCGTCAATCAGCGAGAGGTGCATCGGGATACCCACGGGTTCAACGAAGCGTTGCGCTCCGCGCTGCGGGAAGATCCGGACATCATTCTCGTCGGCGAAATGCGCGACCTCGAGACCATCCGGCTGGCTCTGACAGCGGCAGAAACGGGTCACCTGGTGTTCGGCACCTTGCACACGACATCCGCGGCCAAAACCGTGGACCGGATCATCGACGTCTTCCCCGCCGCCGAAAAAGACATGGTTCGCTCACAGCTCTCTGAGTCCCTGCAGGCAGTCGTTTCCCAGACCCTGTTGAAGCGAGCGACCGGTGGGCGGGTTGCAGCCCATGAAATCATGATTGGCGTACCCGCGATTCGTAACCTGATCCGGGAAAACAAGGTTGCGCAGATGTACTCCGCCATCCAGACAGGACATGCAGCCGGCATGCAGACGCTTGATCAGTGCCTGCAGGAGCTGGTAGCGAAACGTGTGATCACCCGCGAAACGGCCCGTGAAAAGGCCAAGGGACCGGAGCTTTTCTAGTGGAATTCGACAAACTGCTGCGACTGGTCGTCGAAAAAGGCGCATCCGACCTGTTTGTAACGGCTGGCAAGCCACCGATGATCAAGGTCAACGGGGTGCTGCACGCGGTAGGCCGCACCGCGCTCAGTCCGGAGCAGGCAAGGGATCTGGTTTACGGCGTCATGAACCGTGAACAACAGGAGCAGTTTCAGGCGACCCACGAATGCAACTTCGCCATCAACACCTCCGGCGTCGGACGGTTCCGGGTCAGCGCGTTCTACCAACGGAACCTCGTCGGCATGGTGCTGCGGCGTATCGAGGTCAATATCCCCAAGGTAGATGACCTGGGTTTGCCTGCGGTGATCAAGGACCTCGCGATGACCAAGCGCGGCCTCATCATCTTTGTCGGTGCAACCGGTACCGGAAAATCCACGTCTCTTGCAGCGATGATCGGCCATCGCAACGAGAACTCGACGGGCCACATCGTCAGCATCGAGGATCCGATCGAATTCGTACACCAGCACAAGGGTTGTGTGATCACTCAGCGTGAAGTGGGCGTGGACACCGACTCCTTTGAGGTGGCGCTCAAGAACGTACTCCGGCAGGCACCCGATGTGATCATGATCGGCGAAGTGCGGTCGAGGGAAACGATGGAATATGCGGTGACCTTCGCGGAAACAGGTCACCTCTGCCTTTGTACCCTGCATGCCAACAACGCCAACCAGGCGCTCGACCGCATCATTCACTTCTTCCCGAGTGACCGGCACACGCAGGTGTGGATGGACCTGTCTCTCAACCTTCGCGCCATGGTGGCGCAGCAACTGGTTCCCACCGTTGACGGACAGGGTCGGCGTGCAGCGATCGAGGTCCTGATCAATACCCCTCTGGCTTCAGATCACATTCGCAAAGGGGAGGTTCACCTCCTCAAATCGCTCATGGCGAAATCTCGCGAACAAGGCATGCAGACGTTTGATCACGCGCTTTACGAGCTCTATGCAGAAGGCGAGATTTCCTACGATGCAGCGCTCCTGCACGCGGACTCTCCCAATGACCTGCGACTCATGATCAAGCTTGGTGCGGATGCCAACCCCAATCCGATGGAGCGGGTGGAAGGGCTTCGGCTCGAAGCCGATCCGGCGTCGAATCACATCACATACCGCAGGTAGGATTCTGCGATCAGGACAGCAGCGACTCCATGGCTGCGTGTTCGATCCCCTGCGGTGCGTTCCATTGCTTCCCGGCTCGAAAGTCGCTCATCGACAAGAATCACCGGCAATTCCCAGCGCGCTTCCAGGCTTGCCGCAAATTGTCTGGCGCGTGTCGACATGTCGCTTTCGGTGTCATCCATGTTGAGCGGCAGTCCGACCACCAGGCGATTCACATTCCAGCTTGAGATGAGCTGATCGATGATTGGCCAATCCGGCTTGCCGTTGCGCGCCATCACCGGTGGCAGCGGTTCCGCTGACTGTGTGATGGATTGACCGACTGCCACCCCGATCGCCTTCAGACCGAAGTCGAATGCAAGCACGCGGACGATGTCTGTCAGGGGGTCAGGCATGTCCAACGCGGGTTGCGACGAGGCGAAGGTCGATGCCTATGGACTGTGCCGCGAGGGTCAGTCGCTGCTGCGGAGCGCATTCGAACAACAGGGAGCGGCTTGCGGGAGCTGTGAGCCATGCCCCGGACTCCAGTTCAGAATCCAGCTGACCCGCTCCCCAGCCGGCATAACCAAGGTAGATCCCGAAGTGACGTGGCCCGTCCAGGCTGAATGCCGCTTCGAGCGCGTCACGGGAAGTCGACAACGCAATGCCTGCAGCCGGTCGTTCGCTGGCTTCGAAGAGACGATCATCGCTGTGCAGGATGAAACCCTGTTCGGGAGCCACCGGCCCACCTTCGAGAATGGTGATCGGCAGCGCATCCGGAGGTGGCGACATGCCGAGGCTTCGTGCCAGTGCCCGTGCATTCATGCGTGCTTCCCGGTTGATGACCAGGCCCATCGCCCCTTCGGCATCGTGTTTGCAAAGATAGATGATCGACTCCCCAAACCACGTTCCCGCAAGGGCAGGGGTGGCCAGGAGAAAATGATGTGAGAGCGCTTCCATGATTACCGCAGCGCATTGCCTTTGCGGGAGAACTTCCAGGTTCGAATGATCTCGAGTTGATCGTAGCGTTTGCGCATTTCCACCGGAAATGGCTGGAAGGGGGCGGCGAGTCGCACGATCCGCTCAGCTGCCGCATCCAGCTCGGAATGTCCTGACGAGGCAATTACGCGGACGTCCGCGAGCGTGCCGTCTTCGCGCAAAACAACAAGCAGGCGCAGATCACCGAAGATCCCTGCATCTGGAAAGTTTGCGTTGCCGATCCGCTCCACTTTTTCGCGCCAGGTGTTCAGATACGCAGCTTCAGCTGCGCTCTTGGTGGACGCCTGCGTCAGCCGGTGCGTCCTTGGCCCTCGGGCATCGGCCTGTTCCTCTTCGTACAGCCGCGCTTCGAGACTGGCGATGTCCTTGAGCAGCGATTCGTAACTCTGGTTGCGCAGGTTCGGTGCCTGGTCCTGTTCAAGAAGCTGATCGATGCTGGCGTGCGACGAATCTGATACCGAGTCTGCGGTCACCGTCGACACTGACGCGGCTTTGGTATCAGAAGGTCGAGGAACTTCCATCTGCTCAACCGGTGAGATCGCCGAGTCGTGGAACGTGGTGCGTTCACGCGTGGTCGGTTCTGCTTCGGAAGTCAGCGTGCCGCTGCCTTGCTGGTGTGTTGCAGCGATGAAATCAGCGTCTTCCGGCGCTTTCGCATCGTTGGCAACCGAAAGGGTGACTTCGATACTGGGAGTACGCTCGAGATTCAGGTCGGAAGACACACCGACGCCGAGAATCAGCGCGGCGTGCAGGCTGATCGCCATGAACAGGGTAAAGCCAAGGCGATCTCTCGGGAGGATCTCCGCCGATTTCGACGAGCTGTTCACGGTGAATCAGACTCCGAGCTTACGCACCAGTGTCTCGATCAGTGTACCGGCGATGTCCAGGCCGAACTGTGCATCCAGTTCGCGAATGCATGTCGGGCAGGTGACGTTCACCTCGGTCAGGTGATCGCCGATGACGTCGAGACCGACAAAGGTCAGCCCGCGACGGACCAGTTCCGGTCCGGTCTTTTCCGCGATCTCCCGGTCTCTCGCTGTCAAAGGCCGACCTTCGCCGGTGCCGCCGGCTGCCAGATTGCCACGTGATTCCCCGCTCTTCGGAATCCGCGCGAGGCAATACGGCACCGGCTGACCGTCGATCATCAAAATACGTTTGTCGCCGTCGCGGATGGCTGGCAGATAACGCTGCGCCATCACCAGTTCAGTTTCGCGACGGGTGAGGGTTTCGAGGATGACATTGAGGTTCGGGTCATCGGCTCTCACCCTGAAGATGTTCATGCCACCCATGCCATCGAGCTTTTTCAGCACGACATCCCCGTATTCGGCATGGAATTCCCGGATCTCGTCCATTGATCTGGAGACGATCAATGGCGGGCAACAATCAGCAAAGGCAGTCGCGAAGAACTTCTCGTTGCAGTCCCGCAGGCTGCGTGGATTGTTGACCACCATGACCCCGGCTTCCGCCGCGCGCTCCAGGAAGTAGGTTGCGTAGACGTACTCCATATCGAAGGGCGGATCCTTGCGCATCATCACCACGTCGAACGCGGAGAGGTCCGTGCGAACCGGATCACTGAGCCTGTACCAGTCGCGACCAGCGAGTGTGTAATCGAGAGACGCCGCGAAGTCATCTCGCAAATGCAATCTGCGGGCTGTGGCAACGGTGCGACCACGCATGTAGGACATGTCTGCGAGTGTGAAATAGCTCACGGCATGTCCGCGCAGTTGCGCAGCCCGGATCATGGCGAGCGTTGAATCCTTTTTCAGTGCAAGCGAATCAAGTGGGTCCATCAGAAACGCGAAGTGGGCCATGTTTTGTTCAGAAATCAGGGCGGATGGCCAACATAGCCGCATGTGTGCTGTGCGGCAACCGGAGTGAGACGTGCGTCACCACCATGGGGGCGTCGGCTGGTGAGCCGGTCGGGCTGCTGCTAAAACGTGGCCGATAGAGAAAAGCGATCATCGACCGCTTCGTTGTCGACAGGCGATACACCGGGAATGTTTCAATGGAAGAAGAGCTCAAGGGTGTTCGTGTGCTGGTCATTGACGACAGCAAGACGATCCGCCGCAGCGCCGAGAATCTGCTGGTCAAGGAAGGCTGTGAAGTCATCACCGCCGAAGATGGATTTGACGCACTTGCAAAAATCGCTGAAACCAATCCGGCGATCATCTTCATGGACATCATGATGCCGCGTCTGGACGGCTACCAGACCTGCGCCCTCATCAAGAACAACAGCCGCTATCGCACCACTCCGGTGGTGATGTTGTCGTCGAAGGATGGAATTTTCGACAAGGCCAAAGGACGGATCGTCGGCTCCGACCAGTACATCACCAAGCCATTCAGCCGTGAAGAACTTCTCGGCACGATTCGCTCTCTGGTGAGTTGACGGCATGTACCCGTCAACAGGTGATGTGAGGGGAAGGGGAAGGGGAAGGGGAAGGGGTAGGGAAAGGCACTGAAGATGGCGCGAATACTTGTAGTTGAAGATTCACCTGTCGAGACGCACCAGATGGTAAATCTGCTGGTCAGACACGGTCACCAGGTCATGACGGCTGCGTCGGGCGACGAAGGGCTAGCCATAGCCCGCGACCAGATTCCCGACGCCATCCTCATGGATGTAGTGCTTCCGGGTATCAACGGGTTCCAGGCAACGAGGCAGATTACGCGTGGCGACGGAACACGCCACATACCGGTGATCATGGTGAGTGCCAAACGACAGGAAGCCGATCGCGTATGGGGTGAGCGCCAGGGTGCGGTTGCCTACCTTGTCAAACCGGTCAAAGACGACGAGTTGATGAACTGTCTCAATACAGCGCTGCAAACAGGCGCGTTGTCGGGAGGCGCCGGCTGATCGTGGCCATCACCGCCTTCCAGAGCCTGCGTAATCTCAAGCATGCAGCGCGCGGCCAACACATGCCGTTGCCGTCGAGCGAGCACAGCGAGCCGGAGTGGCAGGGCATTGGCTATCAGCTGGGTGGCGTGCGGCTGGTTTCGGCGATGGGCGAAGTACGGGAAGTTCTGCAGGTGCCGCGATTTACGGCACTCCCCGGTGTGAATGACTGGATGCTGGGTATCGCCAATGTGCGTGGCCGACTCTTGCCCGTGGTGGATGTGCACAGATACCTCGGTATCGAAGCCACGTTGCCACAGAACCAGGCGCGCTTGCTGGTAGTCGAGGCGGAAGGGTTGACGGCAGGACTGATGGTGGAGGCATCGCTTGGGATTCAGCACTTCGTGCTCTCAAGCTTCGAGCCGCCTGGTTCGGAAGTACCCGTGGCGCTGGCGCGCATTGTTCGCGGGTCGTATCGCCATGGTGGCAGGGTCTACTACGAGGCACGTCTGTCGACCTTGTTTTGTGAAGAGCAGTTCAGAAACGTATCCACGAACTGGGATGCAAATTTGCGGCAAGCGCGACGCGGCGCGATGGAGAAGTAACAAAGGGACGCATGATGAACAATCGGAAAATCTCGCCAGTCACACTGGTACTGCTTTGTGTGTTCGGCTCCGTGTGTGTGGGTCTGGCATGGCTCATCTTCACCAGCCCGGTAGCGCTGCTTCAGAACCCGCCTTTGCTCGCGAGTCTGGCTGCGATGACAGTGCTCGGCGGCGCGTCCTGGTCGATACTCCGGGAAACACGGGCACAGCTCGCCCTGCAGGAAGCCCAGAACGAACGCAATCAGTCTGCGATCCTGCAACTTCTGGATGAACTCGCGGATCTGGCCGAAGGTGATCTGACGGTACGTGCTTCGGTGACCGAGAACTTCACTGGCGCAATCGCCGACTCCATCAATTTCGCGATCGACCAGATGCGCGAGCTTGTAGCGAAGATCAATGATCTTTCCGGACAGGTTGTCGTGGCGGCAAATAACACTCAGACCACAGCCAGCAATCTTGCCCAGGCTGCAGAAAACCAGGCGCGGGAAATATCTGCCGCATCAACAGCCATCAACGAAATGGCCAGCTCGATCGATCAGGTGTCCTCCAACGCCATCGAGTCCGCGTCGGTAGCCGAACGGGCGGTGGGTATCGCCAGCAACGGTTCCCAGGTCGTGCACGATACGATTCATGGTATGGACTCGATTCGTGGCCAGATCCAGGAAACATCGAAGCGCATCAAGCGGCTTGGTGAGAGCAGCCAGGAAATCGGCGACATCGTATCGCTCATCAACGACATCGCTGACCAGACCAACATCCTGTCGCTGAATGCCGCGATTCAGGCATCCATGGCCGGGGATGCCGGGCGTGGATTCGCGGTGGTTGCGGACGAAGTGCAGCGTCTGGCGGAGCGCTCCAGCGCAGCAACCAAACAGATTGCCGCTCTGGTCAAGGCCATCCAGACCGATACGCATGAAGCGGTTACGTCGATGGAACAAACGACGGCAGAAGTCGTCAACGGAGCCAAGCGAGCCCAGGATGCCGGTGTTGCCCTGGAAGAAATCGAGAACGTTTCCCGCACCCTCGCCGAGCTGATCCAGAGCATCTCGAATGCGGCGCGTAAACAGGCGGCAAGTGCAGGCCACGTATCCAACACCATGAATGTGATTCAGGCGATTACCGTGAAGACGGCCCAGAGCACTGACCACACTGCCAAGTCGATTGGCAATCTCGCGTCCATGGCTGAAGCAATGAAAGATTCGGTTGAGGGGTTCAAACTACCCTGATGAGAGGCTGATCACTCAGCATCTGGTGTGCACAGCGCAGGCTTCGCCTGCCGACCCGCTCAATTCGCACGAACGAATTGGCCGGAAAAACCGAAACAGGTCTGACCGGTGTGACGGGCGGCCGGTTGCAATCGAAATGGCGGAACGATGACAAAGGGCCGAGATCTGTTTGCCCTCGAATGGGTGAAGAGTGAGATTCTGGGGACGCTGGACAGCGCCCGGCAATCGCTTGAGGCCTACGCCGAGTTCGGCCGGGACGAAACGCGCATGCGCGGGTGCCTGACTGGCCTACATCAGATTCATGGCTCACTCGTCATGCTCGAACTGCCGGGCGTCGCGCTGCTTGCCGATCACCTTGAGCGCCTCGCCCAGGCGCTGCTTGACGGCAAGTTCGAGCGGGATGAAACGGCCTGCCAGCTGCTCATGCAGGGAATTCTCGAATTGCCGGTTCGGCTGGAACGTATCCAGGAAGGTCACCCTGATGCGGAAGCCAACGTGCTCGCTCTGGTGAACCCCGTCCGCACGCTGCTTGGCCTTGAGCCTGTCGATGCCCCACGACCGGTTCAATACGAGGCTGGTGAGGCGGCTCTCGACCGCTTCGAGCGTATTGACGGTGCGGGCAAGATCAAGCGCATCAGGTCAGCGTTTCAGGGTGTTCTCCTGAAACTTCTCAAAGGCGAGCAGCCGCCTTCGTTCATCGATACGCTCAGGAAAGTCGGCAGCGGGCTTGAACGCATCTGTCAGGACACCGCTTCAGAAATCCTCTGGCAATGTTTTGGCGAGTTCGTCGAGAGCCTGACCAGCCAGGAAGGGCCGGTGACGGCTGAGTCGATCAAGATGCTGCGACGTGTGGATTCGGAGATCCGTCGCTTCGGTCAGGAAGGGGTAGAGGCAGTACTCGCACCCGTCCCGGAAAAATTGCTGTTGCAGTTGATCGACCTCGCGTCACGCGGAGGCCACTCATCGGAAAGGCTGGAACTGCTGCGCCAAAGGGTCCAGCCGGTAGACAGCGGTGAACTCATCGCGTCCGGGCGCGAGGCACTTGTGGCTGCAAGTCACGCGTTGGTTGACGAAATTGCAGTGCTGAAAGACCAGATAGACCTTCTGGTGCGGGCTGAGACTCGCTCCAATGAACCCCTGGGAGCCATGTTGCCCTCGCTGCGCAGGCTCGCCTCCACCTGCAGCCTGCTCGGATTCGAGAGTTCCCGAGTAGCCATCCTTCAGCAGGTGGATCTGATCGAATCTGTAACGACCGGTGCAGCGGTCACGCGAGACATGCTGTTCGCGGTTGCCTCGGCGCTGGTGCAGGTTGAAGAGCACTTCAGGGCTGTGAGCACAGCCGGGATTGACGATCCCCGGCAAGCGGGCATAAACGCAGCTGAACAACAGGTGCTGAAGCAGGCCCGTACCGAGCTTGAAGGGATCAAACAAGCAGTGGTCGGGTTTGTAGGCAATGGCTTCGACCGTACTCACCTGCAGGGCGTTCCGGAGCGGTTGCAAGGGCTCGCTGCCGTGTTGACTGTTGCCGGATTCCGGCGGCCGGCAGCATTGCTGGAAGACTGCAGGGCATTTCTCGTGCTGGAAATTTCCAACTGTCTGGCCAGCGATTCGGCCGAACAGTGGGAGCGGCTCGACCGTTTCGCGGATTGTCTCAGCGGTATTGACTATCACCTTGAGCGAATCGACAACCACGCCGGTGGGCGCGCCGAAGACATCCTCGACATCGTCGAGCGCAATCTGACAGCAGCAGGTTATTTCGGGCGTGGCGCAGGATTCGAGCGGACCATCTCTGCGGAGGTTGACGCTCGCGTTGCAGAGAGCGCCCCAGTGCCTGACGACTCAGGTGAGGGGCGAATTGTCGAGGAGCAGAGTGCGGCGGAAGCAGTTGCGGAGGAGCAAGTAGCACAAGAGCAGCCAGGAGAAGAGCCGCCGACTGAAGAGCAACTGGTTGAGCAGGCTCACGTTGAGCAGGTACTCGTTGAGCAGGTACTGGTAGAGGCGCAGTGGATAGAGGAGCGGCCGGTAGAGAAAGAGCTGGCAGAGGAGCAGCTGGCAGAGGAGCAGCGGGTAGAGGAACAGCTCGCGGAAGACGAGCCGGCAGAGCACACGGTTGCGGAGCTTCAGGACGATGCCCTGCCGCAGATTCAACCATCAGATGCTGAGGCGGTTTTTCTCCGGCCCGCAGAAGAGACAGCGGACGAAGAATTGGCCTCAGCCGAGGTACATTTCGGCGCTCTGCCTGAAGTGCCTGCCGTCGAAGTTTACGAAAGCGCGGCCTCAGCGGCACCGGAACTCACCGAATCCACTGTGGATGAAATGGTCGGCAACACAGATCTGATGCCTCCGGCCATTGACCTTGTGGATCTGCTTTCGGAACCGTTTGAAGGCCCGGTGACGGCGGAGCCGCATACAGAGAGTGTTGTTGAGTTTACAGCAGAACCCGATCCTGAACATGGCGAGGTGGTGCTGGCGACCAATGATGTCTTCAACGAAGAACCTCAGCTGCAATCCCCGGCTTCACTGGAGGTCATCGAGTATCGTTCAGCCTCTCCTGAGCCCGAACAATCTGAAACGGCCGATGTAGAGCTGACCGCGCCGTTTGGTCTCGCGAACCTCGACGTCGATGACCGGGAACATGCGCAGTCGAGCGAAACAACGCTTGCTGACGCTCCCTCCCAAGAACACCCGGTGGACGAGCCGGGGGCAGAAAAAGCCGAGGGGTTGCTCGAGTTCGATCTCTCCGATTCCCGATTTGATGTTCTCGAACCGGCGACGGTCACGGCGGCCGCCACAGACCAGTCCGATGATGACGAGATCCGCGGGATCTTTGTTGAGGAGGCAACGGAGGTGGTGGAGGCGCTTTCGGGCCACCTTCTCGCCTGGCGCGAGGATCCATCCGGTGCCGATGCATTACGCGAAACCCGCCGATGCTTCCACACGCTCAAGGGCAGTGGCCGGGTAGCGGGTGCGATGCAGATCGGGGAGCTCTCCTGGGCTGTCGAGAACATGCTCAATCGCGTTCTCGACGGCACGATCGCGGCCAGCGGCGAATTGATTGATGTCAGTGAAGAAGCCATGAGGCTGCTGCCTGAGCTGGTATACGCATTTGCCGCGCGTGCTGAAGTGCCGCAGGAACTGATCGGTGCACTGATTGAATCCGCGGATCTTCTCGCCAGCGGCGGCAGCATTACCGGAGCTGAAGAGGATCAAGCCGAAGCGGTTACCACCCCGGTAGCGAATGAAGATCTGCAACTCTTTGTTCAGGAGCTGCAGGACAACCTGACTCTGCTGCGCAACAAGACCGGACGGCGTCGGGTTCAGATCGATGAAGAGCTCCTCATGGCGCTGCATACCATGACGGGCAGTGCAGGCCTTGTAGGCGAAACCAGCATTGCGCGGCTGAGCGAGATGCTCTACGACATTGCCCGCGGTACCCGGGCGGAGGCCCTGCGCGGGCCGAATGTCGAGGTCGACGTAGCCAGACTCTTCCAGGAGTCAGTCGATGGCATGGAGGCTTTCGCAACAGTCTTGCTGCTGACACCTGACAGCCAGGATACGGCTGTACTCGACGGGTTGATCGAGAGAGCGGAAGAGATCCTCGGGCGCGTCGATGAATCGCCGTCGGAAGAGGGTCTTCTTGAGTTGCCTGAACTCGACGTGATCCTGAATGCGAAAGATGCGCTCGAGGCGTGGGGGGAAGGACACGCGACCAGCGACCTCATTGAGTCGCTGATCGTCTCCCTCCAGGCTGTAATGGAAGCGACGTTCCGTCCACAGATTACGGATGTCGCCAAGGCCCTCCTGGCGGCGGTCCGTTCTCTCGAAAACGCGCCATCACTCGCCCAGGTCCCGCGGCGCGCGTTGGTTGATGGCTGTGAGCGGATTCTGCAGGTCGTTGACGCAATCGCTTCCGACCGCATCCTGCCGCGGGTCGATGACATCGTAACCCGGCTCAGCGATCTTGCCGCAGGGATCGGCCTGGTTGATGAAGCGACAACAGCTGGACATGTTGAAGCAGAGTTGAACGAACCCGTCGCTGAGACGGTCCAGCAGCGCCAGCTCCCAGCGGTTGTCCCGATTCCGCCACCACCGGTGATGGCGGAAGCGCAAATGGACGCAAGGACCCTGTCGACGCTGCAGCGTGAAGCTGAAAACATGGATCCGGATCTCGGAGACGTGTTCCTCGAGGAGTCCGAAGAAACACTCGAAAGCCTTGAGGGCTTTGTTCAGTCCTTCTGCCAGGAAACGGACAATCTGCTGCACCTCGAGCACATCCTGCGAGGCCTGCACACCTTGAAGGGCAGTGCTCGCCTTGCAGGTTTGGCGCTGTTCGGAGATCGCGTCCATCACTTCGAGTCGATGCTGGCGTCGCTGCAGATCGGAGCGACGGCGGTTGATGAGTCGACACGTGTGGCCGTACAGACTCAATTTGATGAAATACTCAAGCTGTCGCAGCTGGCCGGGGATACGTTCAGACAGCGCGACGAGAAGCGGACGGTCAGGAGCGCCACAGACAACTCCGAGATCGTCTCGAACCCGCGCTCACGCCCTGCCGGCAATCAGGAAGTTGCATCGGTCCGCGAGGTGAGAGGCAGTGACTCGCCGTTGGCTCCGTCGCCCGTGGAATCTGCTGCAGACATGGTTCGGGTGCGTGCGACGCTGCTTGAAAACCTGGTCAACCTTGCCGGGGAGAGCAGCATCCTGCGAGCCCGGGTAGAGCAGGGAATCAGTGATTTCACGGTTGCGCTCGATGAGATGGAAACCACGATTGACCGTGTATCCGAGCAGCTGCGTCGGCTGGAAATTGAAACCGATACCCAGGTGCACTTCGGCGGTGATCGCCTGGATCGCAGGTCAGCGCACTTTGATCCGCTGGAAATGGACCGTTACTCGCAGCTGCAGCAGCTGACGCGGGCGCTCTCTGAAAGTGCTTCGGACATGCGGGATCTCAAAGATACGCTCCTGCTGCGTTCCCGCGAAGCGGAGACCATTCTCCTGCAGCAGGCGCGGATCAATACGGAGTTGCAGGAAGGGCTCATGCGTACCCGCATGGTGCCGTTCAGTCGTCTCATGCCACGACTTAATCGAATTGTTAGGCAGGTAGCCGGCGAGCTTGGCAAGGACGTCGAATTCCATGTGTTCAATGCGGAAGGCGAACTCGACCGCAACCTCCTCGAACGCATGGTTCCGCCACTCGAACACATGCTGCGTAACGCCGTCGACCATGGCATCGAAACCAACATGGTCAGAAGAAGTTTTGGCAAGCCGGTACCGGGGCGAATTGATCTGCGTCTTTCACGGGAAGGAGGCGACATCGTCATCGAGATTGGCGATGACGGCATGGGCATCGATGTGGAATCGGTGCGCGTCAAGGCGATGGAGCGCGGGTTGATGCGACCGGACGCCATCCTCTCGGACGAAGAGGTGCTCGAGTTCGTACTCGCACCAGGTTTCTCCACCGCGAAGTCAGTCACACAGATATCGGGGCGGGGTGTAGGCCTTGATGTCGTCAACAGTGAAGTCAAACAGCTCGGTGGAAGCGTCAGCATCTTCAGCACGGCAAGCAAGGGAACACGTTTTGTCCTGCGATTGCCCTTCACGGTTTCCGTCAATCGAGCCCTTATGGTGACGGTTGGTGAGGACCAGTACGCCATTCCCCTCAACACGATCGAAGGCATCGTGCTGGTTGATGCGGCCACCCTCAAAGGAATCTACGCATCGGAAGAGAAACTCTTCGAGTATGCAGGTCTTGCGTACCGGGTGCGGTATCTCGGGCGATACCTCGGCCGTGGTGAGCCAGAAGCTTCGCAGCGTGGTGGGGTACCGCTTGTCCTTGTCCGGGCTGGTGATCAGTCTGTTGCCATTGCCGTCGATGGTGTGCAGGGCAGCCGGGAGATTGTGGTCAAGAGCCTCGGCCCG
>Ga0169931_10004788_pt1 | contig 20928 bp, 13 predicted proteins | sample Kivu_15m_20L_FD_129675 | JGI IMG/M metagenome (GOLD analysis project Ga0169931, IMG submission 129675) | Freshwater microbial communities from Lake Kivu, Western Province, Rwanda to study Microbial Dark Matter (Phase II) - Kivu_15m_20L... | ecosystem: Environmental > Aquatic > Freshwater > Lake... | reverse complement strand
GGCGCGGGTGGCGGCGAGCAGTGGCGGGAGGAGGAGCAGGGCGGGCAGGCGTGGCATTGGGTGGAGGCCTGGAACCCGGGGCCACGTCGCTGAAGGAGGCGCCTCCGGCGCACCTGGGTGGCGCAACGGGCGGCGCCTGCTGTTTCCTTCGTCGGCATGATCCGGCAGGTTCAAAGGGTCGAGCGGCCGGTCGCGCCGCAATCTCAGCCTTCCGCGGAAGACACCCCTACAGGCGAGAACGAGGGAACGGGGCGGGCGGGGGCGCGGCAAGCACCAAGTGCGAGCGGGGCGGGGCCGGCGACGCGGGGCTTCCCCTGCGGCCGGGAATGCCCCAGCGTCCGGATCCGCCTATGCAGACCCGCGTCCTCGGCCGCACCGGCCTCCGCCTTCCCGTCCTCAGCTTCGGCGCCTCCTCCCTCGGGGCCGAGTTCCGCCAGGTCACCCTCGACGAGGCCCTCGCCAGCGTGCGCACGGCCCTGGATTGCGGGCTGAACCTGATCGACACCTCGCCGTTCTACGGCCGGGGAATGAGCGAGGTCCTGCTCGGGATCGCGCTGCAGGGCGTGCCGCGGGATTCCTACCTTTTGTGCACCAAGCTCGGTCGCTACGACCTCGGGCACTTCGATTTCTCGGCGCGGCGGGTGGCGGAGAGCATCGACGTGAGCCTGCACCGGCTAGGCACCGACCATCTGGACATCGTCCTGTGCCACGACATCGAGTTCGTGCCGTTGCCGCAGATCGTCGAGGAGACCCTGCCGGCGCTGCGGCGGGCGCGGGACGCGGGCAAGGTGCGCTGGATCGGCTTCAGCGGGTACCCGATGAAGATCTTCCGGGCGATCCTGGACCAGACGGACGTGGACTGTGTCCTGAGCTACAACCAGTGCACCCTGCAGAACACGCGTTTTACGGAGGAGATCGTGCCGTACCTGGAGGCGCGGGGCATCGGGGCGATGAACGCGGGGCCGTTCTCGGCCCGCCTGCTGACCAACGCGCCGCTGCCGGCGTGGCTGAAGGAGCCGGAGGCGGTGAAGGCGGCCGCGCGCCGGGCGGCCGCGGCGTGCGCGGCCCGCGGGGTCGACCTGGCCCAGTTGGCGCTCCAGTTCTCCTGCGCGCAGCCCGGGATCGCCACCACCGTGGCGGGGAGCGCGAATCCGGCCAACATCCGCCGCTGGGCGGAGTGGCTGGCGCAGCCGATCGACGCGGAGCTGCTGCGCGAGGTGCAGGCGATCTTCGCCCCGGTGAAGAACATCGGGCACCGCGAGGGGTTGCCCGAGAACAACTGAGGCGCGGGCGCCGTCAGGTGAGCGACCAGAGGGCGGCGGCGAGGGCGAGGCGGTACCAGGCGAAGGGGGCGAGCCCGTAGCGCATCAGGCAGATCACGAGCAGCCGGAGGCAGCAGGCGGCGGTGACGGCGGCCACGGCGGCCCCGACCAGCACGTCCGACCAGCCGAAGAGGTCGATCATCGCGGCGCCGCCCTTGAGCGATTTGTAGAGGGAGGCGGCGGAGAGCGTGACGAACCCGAGGATGAAGCTGAACTCCGTGGCGCGGCGCGGGTCGAGGCCCGCGAAGTAGCCGGCGACGATCGTCATCATCGGCCGGCTGGTGCCCGGGAGGAGGGCGGCGCATTGGAGGAGGCCGACCCACATCGCCCCGGCCACGTTGAGTTCCTCGCGCTCGACGCGGGTGCCGGCGAGCAATTGCCGGCCGTACCAGTATTCGGCGTAGATCATCAGGAGGGCCCCGAGGACCAGCATCACGATCACCGTGTCGATCGAGTAGAGGTGTTCGTCGATCCAGTCGTGGAACAGGTAGCCGAGGGCGGCGGAGGGGACGAAGGCGATCCCGACGCAGATGAGGAGGCGGAGTCCGGCGGGGTCGCGGCCGCAGGCGCCGAGGGCCATCGACCAGAGTTGGCGCCAGTAGAGCAGCGCCACCGCGAGGAGGGCACCCACCTGGATGATCACGATGTAGGTGTCGGTCGCGAGCTTCTGCGTGAGCAGCTCGCCGGGGCGGCCGCGTTCGGGGGGCACGTGCCAGACCGGCTCGCCGAGGGCGTTGAGGACCGGCTGCTGGGAATCGAGCCGGAGGACGCGGGAGGCGATGATCAGGTGGCCAGTGGAGGAGACGGGCAGGTATTCCGTGACCCCCTCGATCACCCCGAGGATGACCGCGTCGCGGGTGCGGAGCCCGTAGACGGAGGCGCCGGGCGGGAGCGTGAAGCCGGGCGGCCCGAGGACCGGCGAAGCGGGGGCGCGCGCCGGGGTCTGGGCGGGCGGGGGGGAGGCGCCCGGGGCCGGCGCCGCGAGCACGCCCAGCAGCAGGAGCAGGAGGGGCAGGAGGGGCACGCGGGAGGAGTGCCAAGGAACCGCGCGGGGGGCAAAGGATTTTGCCGCGGGAAACCGCGCAGGCGCGTCCGTAGAATTACCCCGGGGCGAGGGCGTGGAACTACCGATGACGGACGCGGCGACCTCTGGCATTCTCTCCCGACCCCCACGCATTATGATCCCCGCCCTCCTTCTCCTCGCCCTCGTGCTGCTGGCCGCGGGCGCCATCGTCCTGACCGGTCGTCTCGCCCGGGCCCGGGCGCGCGCCCGCATCCCGGCGGCGGAGGTGACGGAGAGTTCGCGGGCGCCGATGGAGGTGGTGGTGCGGTGCCGGGCGCTGCCCAAGCCGCCGCCGCTGCCCGAGCGTCCCGCGGGGCTGTTCACCGCGGACCTCAGTTTCTCCGGCCGCAGCCGCCTGCAGCTCGATCCGCGCTTCGGCGAGCAGGTGCAGGGCTGAGCCCGCTCAGGCCTCCGGGAGCGGTTGCCCGCGCGTTTCCGGGAGGAACCAGACCACCGCGATCCCGGCCAGGAACAGGGTCGCGAGCAGGGAGACGGCGAGGCGCAGGTCCATTCCCGGGAGGGATTTGAGCCAGCCCGAGAAGAGGAGCACCCCGGCGGCGAGGATGCGGCCGGCGTTGAAGCAGAAGCCCGTGCCGGAGGAGCGGAGGTGGTGCGGGAAGAGTTCCGGGAAGTAGACCGCGTAGCCCGCGTGGATGCCGACCACGAAGAACCCCATCAGCGGGAGCAGGGCGAGGAGCGTGGGGTAGTCGCGGGGCAGGAAACAGACCAGCGGCACGAGGAGGAAGGCGGCGAGGTGGAAGAGGATGAACGCGCGCCGCCGGCCCAGCCGCAGGCACAGCGGCCCGAAGCTGAGCATCCCCAGCCCGGCGCCGGCGGTCTGGAGGATGCCGTAGGCGAACTTGGCCTTTTCCGCCGCGACCGCGGGCGCGGTCCCGGAGCGCAGCAGCATCTCGCGCGCGAGGTCCTGGCCCGCGACGGCGACGCCCCAGAACGTCCCCAGCCCGACCGCGGCGAGGAGCATCCCGAGGAAGGCCCGGCCGGCCCAGCGCGGGTTGAGCAGGAGGTCGCGGAAGCTGCCGAGCGAGCGGCCTTCGCCCGTGGCGGCCGCGGCGCGCGCCTGACGCCAGGATTCGGGCTCGTGGACCGCGGCGCGCACCCAGAGGACCAGCAGGGCCGGCAACACCCCGAGCACGTAGGCCCAGCGCCATTCCGCGCCGACCGCGAGGCCCGCGAGGGCGGCGAGCCAGGTGCCGAGCACGCTGGTCGAGTGGAAGATCCCGCCCGCGTGCGCCCGGGCCCGCGCGGGGAACACCTCGGCCACCAGCGCGGCGGCCACCGCCCATTCGCCGCCCACCCCCATTGCGACCAAAAACCGCAGCACCCCGACCTGCCAGAGCTCGGTCGCGAAGTACGTCAGCCCGCTGAAGACCGAGTACATCAGGATCGTCACGATCATCGCGGGCCGCCGGCCCCAGACGTCGCCGAGCCAGCCGAAGAGGATGCCGCCGAGGGTGCCCCCGGCCAGGAAGATGCCGAGGAAGATGTCGCCCCACTGGCTGATGGCCGCCGGCGTGGCGCCCGCGCCGAGGATTTCCTCGAGCATCTGGCGCCGGGTGAGGTTGAAGATCTGCCCCTCGAACGTGTCGAACACCCAGCCCGCCGAGGCGATGGCGAGGACCAGCCATTGGTAGCGGGTGACGCCGCTCCACCAGGGCGCGGACGGATTCTCGGCGGGGGTGCTCATCGGGGTGCCGGAGCCTGCGCGAGCCGGGCGCGGCCTTTCAATCCAAACCGGCGTTGATCCCCAGCGACACGTGGCGCGGCTCGAGGAAGGCGTCGAGGCCCTCGCTGCCGAGTTCCCTCCCCCACCCGCTCTGCTTCATCCCGCCGAAGGGGGCGTTGCTGGCGGTGGGGAGGCCGTGGTTGACCGCGAGCATCCCGGCCTCGAGGGCCTCCCCGAGCCGCAGCGCGCGGCCGAGGTCGCGGGTGAAGGCGTAGGCGGCGAGCCCGTAGGGGGTGGCGTTGGCGGCGGCGACGGCCTCCTCCTCGGTGTCGAACGGGTTGACGTACGCGACCGGCCCGAAGGTCTCCTCGCGCATCCCGAGCGCGTCCGGCGGCACCCCGGTGAGCACCGTGGGGGCGAAGTACGAGCCGCCGCCCCCGGGCCGCCGTTCCCCGCCGCAGTGGAGCACCGCCCCGCGGGCGCGGGCGTCGGCGACGTGGGCCGCCACCAGGTCCGCGGCCGCGGGGTTGATGAGCGGGCCGACGTCGGTGGCCGGGTCGAGGCCGGGCCCGACCCGCAGCGCACGGACGGCGGCCGTGAACTCGGCGAGGAAGCGGTCCCAAAGGGGGCGCTGGACGTAGATGCGGTTGGCCGCGATGCAGGACTGGCCGCCGTTGCGGAACTTGGCCGTAAGCGTGCCGGCGACGGCGGCCGCGGGGTCGGCGTCGGCGAAGACCAGCAGCGGTGAATGCCCGCCGAGTTCGAGCGCGAGGGGTTTGAGCCCGGCCGCGGCCCCGGCGACGAGGCGCCGGCCGACCGCGGTGGAGCCGGTGAACGTGACCTTGCGGCAGCGGGGGTTGGCGAGGAATTCGCCGGCGATGGCCTCGGCGGGGCCGGCCACGACCTGGAACACGCCGGGCGGCACCCCGGCCGCGTGGGCGCACTCGGCCAGGCGCACGGCCGAGAGCGGGGTGGCGCTGGCGGGCTTGAGCACGACGGGGCAGCCGGCGGCGAGGGCGGGCGCGACCTTGCGCGCCGCGAGGTGGAACGGGAAGTTCCACGGGCTGATCGCGCCGACCACGCCGATGGGCACGCGCAGGACCAGTTGCCGGCGGTCCGCCTCCTGCGGCGGGAGCACGCGCCCGTAACCGCGGCGCGCCTCCTCCGCGAACCAGCGCAGGTGATCGAGGCCGAGCGCGACCTCCGCCCGGGCCTCGGCGAGGGGTTTGCCGTTCTCGCGGGTGATGCCGCGCGCGATCTCCTCGGCCCGGCGGGCCACCTCCGCCGCCATTGCCAGGAGCAGGTCCCCGCGCGCCCGCGCCGGCACCCGCCGCCAGCCCGCGAACGCCGCCTCCGCGTCCGCCAGCGCCCCGGCGGTCTCGGCGGCACCCCCGGCGGACATCCGGGCGAAAACGGTCCCGTCGGCCGGGTCACGCACGGGGAAGGAGGTTTCCGTGACGACGAAGCGGCCGTTGAGGTAGAGCGGGTGCGGGGTCACGGGATCAGGGGAAGAGCGCGTGCTTGAGGCCGAGCGCCAGCAGGAAGACGGCGACGCCGCGGCGCAGCGGGACGAGCGGGACGCGCAGGAGCAGGCGGGTGCCGAGGAGAATCGCGAATGCCATCGGCACGAGCGTGAGGAGCAGCAGCGGCACCATCGGGGCCGTGTAGAGCCCGCCGGCGCCGATCAGGGCCACGCGGAGCAGGGCGCTGACCCCGAAGACCAGTTGCAGCGTGGCGACGATCTCCTCCTTGGCCCAGGGCTGGGCGTAGACGTAGGCGATCACGGGTGGGCCGCCCATATTGAGGGCGCCCCCGATGCTGCCGCCGACGAATCCCGCCGGCAGCCCGAGCCAGCCCGGCACGCGGGGCCGGGCGTGGGGATTCGAGAGCAGCTCGGCGGCGGCGAAAGCCACCAGCACGATGCCCATCGCGCGGAGCAACGGGGCCGGCTCGAGGTGCGCGAGCAGGTAGACCCCGAAGGGCACGCCCGCGGCCGAGCCGATGATCAGGCTGCGCCCGCGGCGCCAGCAGAGGTGGCGGCGCACCGCCCAGAGCGTGAAGACGCAGGTGGCCAGGTTTAGCACCGCGACCACCACCGCGGCCTCCTTCACCGGCAGGAGCAGCGGCAGCAGGGCCATCGCGACCAGGCCGAAGCCGAAGCCGGTGAGCCCCTGCGTGAACCCCGCGACGGTGAGGATCGCGAGGGAGAGCAGCAGCGTGGTCAGCGGCACGGCCGCGTCCTCCCGGGAAGGTGGTCCCCGCGGCCGCGGGCGGGCGGCGGGCAGGGAGGGAGGGGGACGCGCATCCCCGACGTTCCCCGTCCCCGGCGCGGGCAGGCAAGCGTGTTCTCCCCCGGGAGGTCCGGCGTGACACCGGCCCAGCCTCAGGACTTGGCGCGCGCGGCCGCGGCGAGGGCCGGGGCCTGGGCCTGGAGTTTCGCGAACGCCTCGACCACCTGGTCGAGCGCGGGGCGGCCGGCGAGGAGGACGGTCTGCGGCAGGGCGACAACGCTGGCGCAGGTCTCCCGGTTCCCCCGCAGCTCGCGGAAGCTCTCGCGGTAGGCCTTGAGCCGCTCCGCGGGGAACAGGCGCTGGAAGCCGCGCGAGGCGATCGCCTCGTCGAGCAGGCCGTCGAAATACTGCTCCTTGTAGACCGCGCTGCCCGGCACGCCCTCGGCGACCAGCGCGCGGAGGAAGGCATCGCGGCTGAGGCCGGCGAACGCGCGCGCGTCGTAGCGGACCGGGTAGAGGTGGTACACGCCGCGGCTCTCCGCCGGCACGCGCACCGGGGTGATGCCGGGGATCGCGCCGAGGCGGGCGTTGAGGTACTCCGCCGCCTCGCGCCGCCGCGCGGTCTCGGCGACGAGCTTCTCCATCTGCCGGAGGAGGAGCACGCCCTGGAACTGGGTGAGCCGGAAGTTGCTCCCGCGGGTGAAGAAGCCGCTGCCCTGGAAGCGGCCCACCGGGCGTCCGCAGTTGTGGAAGGAGTTGCAGCGGTCGACGAGGTCCTCGTCCATCCCGGTGATCGCGCCGCCCTCGCCGGCGGGGATGTGCTTGGACTGCTGGAAGCTGAAGCAGCCGAGGTCGCCGAGGGTGCCGCACTTGCGGCCGCGGTACTCGGCCAGCCACGCCTGGCAGGCGTCCTCCAGCACCCGGAGCCCCCGGGCGCGGGCGAGCGCGTTGATCGGGTCCATCTCGCAGGGCAGGCCGAAGATGTGCACCGGGACGATCGCGCGCGTGCGGTCGGTGATGCGGGCGGCGATCGAGGCGGGATCGAGGTTGAGGGTGGCCGGATCGGTGTCGGCGAGGACCGGCAGGGCCTTGTGGGCGAGGATCGCGTTGTAGGTCGCGATGAAGGTGTACGGGGAGACGATGACCTCGTCGCCGGCGTCGATGCCGAGGACGTGGAGGGCGGTGATGAGGGCGGTGGTGCCGCTGGAGGTGGCGAGGCAGCGGCGGGCGCCGAGCAGCTCGGCCCAGCGGCGCTCGAAGTCCGCGAGGGGCCCGCCGCCGGCGGCGTTCCAACGGCCGCTGCGGCAGACGCGCAGAAAGTCCTCCTCCCACGCGGGATCCCAGACCGGCCACGAGGGCCAGGGGCCGGTATGGACGGGCGTGCCGCCGAGCAACGCGGGCCGGCGGGCGTCGGCCGCGGAGACCACGGCGGGGCCGGCGAGGGCGGCGGCGGCGAGGGAAGTCGAGGAGGCGAGGAAGCGGCGGCGCGAGGTCGGGGTCGGCATCGGGGGGCGGGGTGACGCCGGGACGCTGGGCCCCGCTAGGCGCGGAGGCAATCCGCCGGTGGGCGGTCGAGGCCGCCCGCTCACTCCGCCCGGTCGGCGCGGCCGAGGGAGCCCGCGGCGCCGGGAGTCGCCTCCGGCGCGGGCAGGGCGCTGCCGGCACGGGCGGCGCGCCAGACCCGCGCGGCGTGCTCCCGCAGGTCGTCGAGCAGGGTGTAGAGGAGCGGGACGACGACGAGCGTGAGCACGGCGGAGACGAGCAGGCCGCCCACCATCGTGCGGCCGAGCGGGGCGTAGGGCACGCCGACGATCTTGGAGTTGCCCACGGCCATCGGGATCATCCCGCAGACCGTGGTGAGGGTGGTCATCAGGATGGGACGGAAGCGTTGGCGACCGGCCTCCAGCAGCGCGGCGAGCCGCTCCATCCCCTCGGCCCGGAGCCGGTTCGCGAGGTCGATCAGGACGATGGCGTTGTTCACCACCACGCCGACGAGGATGACGATCCCGATCGTCGCCATCAGGTCGAGGGGGGTCTTCGTGAGGTGGAGCGTCCAGTAGACCCCGAGGAGCGAGAACGGCACCGCGATGAGGACGGCGAGCGGCAAAATGAACGACTCGAAGAGGAGCCCCATCAGGAGGAAGACGAAGATGACGGCGAGAGTGAGGGCGAAGCGGAGGGCGGCCTCGGACCGGCCGCCGGAGGAGAAGTAGCTGCCGCGGTCGAAGCGGTAGCCGCGCGGGAGGTCGAAGCCGGCCATCGCCTTGTCGATGGCGGCGTTGAGGGTGCGGAAGTCCTGGCGCGGGACGCGGGCGGTGATGCGCATCACGGTCTGGCGCGACTCGCGGTAGATGGTGCTCATCGCCTTGCCGATCGAGAGGTCGGCGAGGCTCTCCAGCGGGATCTCGACCCCGGCGTCCGAGGGGAAGGCCATCGTCTTCACGTCGTCGATGCGGGTGCGTTCGACCTCGCCGAGCTGCGCGTAGATGCGGACCTCGCGGCCGTCGGGCACGGGCATCCGGCCCACCTCGAGGCCGCGGATGGTGTTGCTGATGGCGCCGGACACCTCCTGCGGGTTGATGCCGAGCCGGCGCGAGCGGTCGCGGTCGAGCGTGATGCGGAGTTCCTGCCCGCCGCGTTCCATATCCGTGTCGACCGAGAGCATCCCGGGGATGGTGCCGAGGCGGCGCGCGGCCTCCTCGGCGAGGCCGATCAGCGTGGTGGTGTCCTCGCCGAAGATGCTGAAACTGATCACGCTGTCCTGCGGCGCGCCGGAGTTGCGGGCGATCGAGCGGCAGATGATGCCCGGGGGCAGCTCGAAGTTGTCGCGCAGGTGGACCTCGATCGCGTTGCGGTCCATCCCCGGGGGGCTGAGGTCGAGCGAGAGGAGGAGGTTCTCCCAGGCGGCGACGTACCAGGCATCGTTCACCTTCTGGCGGAGCTTGAGCTGGATCCGGCCGCTGTTGTTGCGGAAGCGCGTCTCGACGCGCTCGACGCCGTAGAGGTCCTGGTGCCGCTGGATGAATTCCTCCACCCGGGCGAAGAAGGCGTCGGCCTGCTCGAGGGTGTTGCCGCTGGGCAGGTCGTAGTAGAGGTGCATCGAGCGCCCGGAGCTGCGGCCGAGCAGGCCGCTGGTGGAGCGCGGGACCGCCTGGTAGGGGATCCAGAGCGAGGCGAGGACCGCGAGGGCGACGATCGCGGCGTCGACCCGGTGGGTGAGCGTCCAGCGCAGCGCGCGCGTGTAGCGCTCGCGGAGCCAGGCGATGGCGGCGAGGTCCTGGTGGCGCTGGCCGCGGGACATCCGCTGCGCCGCGAGGGGGACGAAGACCAGGGCGATGAACAGGGAGGCGACGAGCGAGATGATCACCGGGACGCCGATGCGGAGCATCCAGAACGAGAACTCGTGGCCGCGGCCCATCAAAATCAGCGGCAGGAACACCACCACGGTGGTGCAGGTGGACATCACCACGGCGAGGCCGACCTCGCCCGTGCCCTGGATGGAGGCCTGCCGGCCCTCCATCCCCTCCTGGCGCAGCCGGTAGATGTTCTCGACGATGACGATGGCGTTATCCACGACCATCCCCACCGCGAGGAGCAGGCCCATCATCGTCGCCAGGTTGAGCGACCAGCCTATGAAGAAGAGCACAACGATCGTGCAGAGCAGGGAGAGGGGGATCGAGAGCGTGAGGATCGCCGTCATCCGCGGGGCGCGGAGGAACAGGTAGAGGATCAGCGCGGCGAAGATGCCGCCCCAGAGGCCGGCCTCCTCGAGGTGGCCGATCGCGTCGCGGACGTCGCGGCCCTGGTCGTTGAAGACCTCGAATTGGACGCCCTCGAGCTGGGGCAGGCGCTGCAGTTCCGGCAGCGCGGCCCTTACCTCGCGGCTGATGCGGTCGATGTTGCCGGTCGAGTCGCGGGTGATCTGGAGGCCGATGGCGGGCTGTCCGTCCACCCGGTACACCCACTCCCGGCGGGGCTGCCGGAAGGAGACGGTCGCGACGTCGCCGAGCCGCAGGCGCCGGACCGGGTCGATCATCACCTCCCGGATCTCGTCGAGAGAGGTGAAGCGGCCGAGGGAGCGGACGTAGACCTTGCGCCCGGCCTCGATCACGTGGCCCCCGCCGAGGGCGACGTTCTGGCCGCGCAGCGCGCCCAGCATCGCGGTCACGTTGATCCGGTGGCTCCGGATGCGCTCGTCGATCAGGTCGATGCTGATCTCCCGCGACTGCACGCCCCAGATGTCGACGTTGCCCACCCCGTCGATGCGCTGGAGCACGGGTTTGACGAAGTGCTCCATCCGGTAGGCGGCGTCGTCCGTCCCGCGCGGCACCTGCGCCACGAGGTTCATCATCGGCTCGCTGGAGGGGTCGTAGCGACGGATGTAGATGCGGTCGACATCGTCGGGCAGCAGCGGCTTCACCCGGTCCATCCGGTCGCTGACCGCCGCGTAGGCCTCGCGCAGGCGGGTGCCGGTGCGGAACTCGATGCGGGTGTAGGAGGAGCCGGGGCTGGCGTAGCTGGTGACGCGGCTGACGTCGGGGACCGTCCCGATGATGTCCTCGATCTTGCGGGTGATCTTCTCCTCGATGTCGCGCGGGGAGGCGTTGGGGTAGGTGACGCTGACGTAGAGCTGGTTACCCTCGAGGTCCTCGGGGAAGAGAGAGAGGCGGATGCGGGCGTAGGCGATGTAGCCGACGACGAGGATGGTCGCGAGCAGCATCACGACCGTCACCGGCCGGGAGACCGAGAAGCGGGGGATCGCGGTGGTGAGGGGCGCGCGGCTCATCGGTCGGCCGGGGCGGCCTCGCCGGCCCCGCCGCCGGCGGCCGCGGCGCGGGGGGCGCGGTCGGGGGTGAACTGGGCGTAGAGGATCGGGATGACGACGAGGGTGAGGACGGTGGCGCTGGAGAGGCCGACGATGACGGTGATGGCCATCGGGGCGCGGATCTCGGCGCCCTCGCCGAGGCCGAGGGCCATCGGGATCAGGCCGACGACGGTGGTGAGGGCGGTCATCAGGATGGGCCGCAGGCGGGCGCGGCCGGCCTCGACGATCGCCTCGCCCTTGGGGACGCCGCGTTCCCGCAGGACGTTGATGTAGTCGATGAGGACGATGGCGTTGTTGACCACGATGCCCACGAGCAGGATCAGCCCGAGGAAGACCATAATCGTGACCGGGATGGCGGCCAGCCAGAGCACGACCACGACGCCGACCATCGCGAGCGGCACGGTGGTCATAATGAGCAGCGGCTGCAGCAGGGACTCGAACTGGCTGGCCATCACGATGTAGACGAGGAAGACGGCGAGGCCGAAGGCGAGGAGCAGGCTGTTGAGGGAGGTCTTCATCTCCTTGTTCTGGCCGGCCAGCCCGTAGGCGAAGCCGGGCGGGAGCTGCATCCCCTCGAGGGCGTTGACGATGTCCTGGGAGACCGCCGAGAGGCTGGCGCCGCGGAGGTTGCCGGTGATCACCGCGCAGCGCTGCTGGTCCACCCGGCGGATCTCGCTCGGGCCCTCGGTGACGGTGAGCGTGGCGACGGCGGAGAGCGGGATGGGCACGGCGCCGTTGGGGTTGACCACGAGCCGGCGCAGTTCCTCGAGGCCCAGCCGGTCCTGCTCGCGCAGGCGCACGACGATGTCGATCAGCTGGTCCTCCTGGCGGAAGGCGGTGGCGGTGCGTCCCTGGACCTTGTTGCGCACGAGGTCGGCGACGGAGCGGAGGTTGAGCCCGAGCTCCGCGAGGCGGTCGCGCTGGTAGACGACCTGGATCTCCGGGTGCCCGGCCTGGAGGCTGGAACGGACGTCGACGAGGTCCGGCACCTGGGTGGCGAGGACGGCCTCCACCTCGCGGCAGGTCTGCTTGAGCAGGGCGAGGTCGTGGCCGCGGATCTCGATCTCGACGGGGCTCTTGAAGCTGAAGAGCGACGGGTAGCGGACCTCGAGCTTGAGGTCGGGCAGGTCGTGGAACGCGGCGCGGATGCGCTCGATCAGGGCGACCTCGGTCTCCGGCGCGGAGCCGGGCAGGAGCCGGACGGTGAGGCGCGCGGTATGCTCGCCGCCGTCGATCGCGGTGTTGGCCCCCTCCTCCACCCCGACGCTGACCGAGGTGCGGGCGACGACCTCCTCGGCGCGTACGACCTCGTCGATGCGTTCCGCGAGCGCGGCGGTGCGGTCGATCGGCGTGCCGATGGGGAGGGTGACGTCGAGGTAGAACTCACCCTGATGAACGACTGGGATGAGGTCGCTGCCGACGCGGGGCAGCACCAGCACGCCGCTGGCGACAATGGCGGCCACGGAACCGCCGAGGATCGCGAGGCGGTGGCCGAGGGCGGCCTGGAGGAACGTCGGGTAGCGGCGCTGGAGCCAGTCGTTGGCGAGCTCGAACGCGCGGAGGCCGGAGCGGGTGCCCGGACCGAGGGTGAAGCCGACCAGACGCCCGAGGCCGAGCACCACGACGGCGAGCGAAAGGAAAACGGCCTGCAGGGCGGTACCGGCGACGAGGAGGACGAGTTCCGTGGCGGCCCGGGCGACCTGGAACGCGGCGCCCACCAGGGCGGGGGCCAGGCGCACGGGGATCCAACCGCGGGGGCGGGCGACCAGCCAAAGGGCGATGCGCGTGAGGCTGGCGCCAAGCCGCCCGGGGGCGCCGAACGCGACCATCCCGGGCCAGACGGCGTCCCCGGGGCAGGGGCCGAGCCGGTCCGCGGCGGCCCAAGCGGCAAACGCCGTCCAGGCTCGGCCGGCCGCGGCGGGGCCGCCCCGGAAGAGGAGGACCAGACCCGCCAGTGCGGCGGGCACGATCGCGGCGGCGGTGAGGACGGCCTTCAGGGCCGCGGCGAGGAGCACGGCGCCCGCGAGGGCCGCGCGCCGCGCGACGTGGCCAAGGAGCCGGAACGGGTAGCCCAGCCGGGCGGCGCCCGCCGCGGGTGCGGGGGGGAAGCGGAAGAAGGTCGCACGCGCCAGCTCGGCCCCCGAGGCGGCCAGCCCGGAGGAGCCGCCGGCCACCACCCCGGCCAGCATCGGGATCAGGTAGAGCGCGGCGATCAACGAGGCGATCTGCGAGAACACCACCGCGAGGGCAAGGTCGCCGAACATCTGCCCGGCCACGCCCTCGACGAACACGATCGGGAAGAACACCGCCACGGTCGTGAGGGTCGAAGCGACCACGGGCATTGCGACCTCGCTGGTGCCTCGGATGATCGACCGTACCGGGTCGTCGCCCTCCTCCCGGCAACGGAACACGCTTTCAAGCACCACGATCGCGTTGTCGACCAGGTTGCCCACCCCGAGCGCGAGCCCGCCCAGCGAGATGATGTTGAGCGTGATCCCCGAAAGGTGCATCGGCGCGAACGTCGCGAGGATCGAGATCGGGATCGTGAGGCCGATGATCAGCGTCTGGGGCAGGTTCCGGAGGAACAGGTACAGCACGATCACCGCGATCAGGCCGCCCTGCACCGCGTTGTCCCGCACCTCGTCGATCGAGTTCTTGATGAAGACCGACTGGTCGGAGAGCACCTGCAGCGAGACGCCCCCGGGCAGCTGGAAGGCGAGGAAGTCGGTCAGCCGCCGGTGGTCCAGCAGCCGCTGCGCCCGCGACCGCTCCACGGCGCTCCCGGACTCGCCCGGGCGCTTCTTCGAGGGCGGCCCCTTGCCGCCCACCTTGGCCTTGCCGAGGTCCGGCCCGGCCGGCCCGGCCTCGCCGTCCTTCAGCGACGCCACGTACGCCTGCTGCTCCGGCGAGCCCAGCAGGGCGGCGCGCACCGTCTCCGCCACGACCAGCACGTTCGCGTCCGCCTCCTTGTAGATCTCGATCTCGACGCTCTCCTGGCCGTTGACGCGGGTGATGACCTGGCGGTCCTCGTGGAAGCGGGTGATGGCCGCGACGTCCCGCAGGCGCACGTCCACGCCGTTCTGCCGGCCGACGATGAGCTGGCCGATCTCCTCGAGGGAGCGGAACTCGTTGAGCGTGCGGATCAGGTACTCGACCTGCCCCTCGTTGAGGCGGCCGCCGGAGAGGTTGACGTTCCCCTGCTGCAGCCGCTGGGCGATCTGGCTGATGTCGAGCTTGAGGGCGGACAGCTTGGCCTCCTCGAGCGCCACGAGGAACTGCTCCTCGAGGCCGCCCTTGATCTGGACCGCCGCCACGCCGGGCAGCGACTCGATGCGCCGCTTCACGTCGTGCTCCGCCAGGTAGCGCAGCTCGTAGAGGGACTGCGGGCCGGAGAGCCCGACGCGGAGGATGGGGTCGAGCGAGGGGTCGAAGTGCAGCAGCAGCGGCCGCTGCGCGCCGTCGGGCAGGCGCAGGCGGTCGATCTTCTCGCGGACCTCCTGCGCGACGAGGTCCATATCCGTCTGCCACTGGAACTCGAGGATCACGTCCGACTGCCCGGCCTTGGAGACGGAGCTGATGGAGACCAGCTTGGGCACGACGCCGAGCTGCTGCTCGAGCGGCCGGGCGACGACGTTCTCCATATCCTCCGGCGCGGCGCCGGGGTAGAGCGTGCGCACGGTGAGCGTCGGGTAGCTCATCTCGGGCATCAGCGTCAGCGCGAGACGCTGGTAGGAGACGAAGCCGAAGACCCCGACGGCCAGGGTGACCATCAAAATGGCGACGGGACGCCGCACCACGACGGCGAAGTGGGAGGACGCGGGCGCGGGGCCGGCCGGCGGGTTCATCGGGGGCGGCGGCGGGCGGACGGGCGGGTCACGGGCTCAGGGGCGGGTGGCGGCGCCGCCGTTGCCGCCGCTGCCGGCGGGGGTAGCCGGCACGACGGGCGCGCCGGGGGCGGTGAGGACGGGCTGGTTGACCGAGCGCGCGAGGGAGCCGTCCTTCAGGCCGCTCTGGCCGAGGACCACGACGGGCGTGCCGACCTCGAAGCCGGAGAGCGCCTCGACGTGCTCCGGGTCCTCGTAGCCGGCGGCCAGCTTGCGCTTGACCACGCGGTCGTTGACGAGGGCGAAGACGTACCGCTCGCCGCCCTCGTACACCACGGCGCGCTTGGCGATGAGCACCGCCTCGGGCCGCGTGTCGGTGATGATGCGCACGTTGACGAAGAGCCCCGGCGGCAGGTCGCCGGGCCGTTCCCCGCGGACGCCCACCGTGACCTTGAAGGTGCCGCTCTTCGGGTCGATCACCGGGCTGATGCGTTTCACCCAGCCGCGGAAGGTGCGGTCGGGGAGGAACTCGGAGGTGACGACGGCCGGCTGGTTCTCGGCGACCACCGGCAGGTAGCGGCCGGGGACGAACACCTTGGCGACGGTCTCGTCGAGCTTCACCAGCGAGAAGAGGCGGCTGTTGGCGGAGACGCGGGCCCCGACCTGCGCCTCGCGCGAGGCGACGACGCCGGCGAACGGCGCGCGCACCGTGGTGTAGGCGTGGCGCAACCGGGCGCGCTCGTACCGCAGGCGGGCCAGCTCGAGGGCGTTCTTCTGCGTCTCGAAATCCTGGGCGTTGATGAGCTTCCGCGCGAACAGGTCCTGCGTGCGGGCGAAGTTGCGCTCCAGCTGCTCGAAGTTCGCGCGGCTCTCCTCCATATCCACCCGCAGTTCCCGGTCCTCGATCTTCAGCAGGGCCTCGCCCTCCTGCACCAGCTTGCCCTCCTCGACGAGGAGCGCCTCCACCTGGCCCGTGGTCTGCGGGTAGATGTCGACCATCGCCTCGGTCTCGAGCGTGGTGTTGAAGGTGAGGAAGGCGGAGATCGGCCCGCGGCGCACCAGCGCGGTCTCGACCGGGACCATCTCCGCGGCGGTCTGGCGCTGCCGCTCGCGCTCCGCCTCGCTGGAACGCCGGCCGGGCGAGCCGGAACCGGACGGGCGCGCGCCGTCCTTCGCCCCGGGCGCGGTCGAAGCCGACTTCGCTGCCGGCGCGGCCGCGGCCGCCTTGGGGGCCGCCGGCGGGGGCGGCGGCGGGGGGCGGCTGCAGGCCGCCAACCCCAGCGCGAGCAGCGGCGCGGTCAGGCGGAGGCAGGGACGAAGGACGGAGGGACGGGACACAGGGGGAAGGGGGCGCACCGGGCCGGGAGCAGGGCGTCCGGCCGGGAGCGAACAGTTCACGCCACGGCCCGGCCGTGCGCAAGATTTCGTCGTGACGAAATCGTCAGGTCAAACCCGGGGACGGGCGACGGCAGCGGACGGAAGGACGGGACGGGCATCGCGACGGGCGAGACGATGCCGGGGCGCCGGCGTTACGGCAAAAGCGCCGCCGCGTCAGAAAGTCACCCGGTACGAGGCGCCGAACTCGCGCCCGGCGCCGAGCCGGTCGTGCGACGCGAGCAGGTCGCGGTCGAGGGCGTTGCGGACGGTGAGGCCGAAGGAGTGGGTGCGGTTGGCGGCGCGGAGGCTGTAGCTGGCGCCGAGGTGGACGAGCCCGTAGCCGGGGTATTCGAGGGCAAACCGCTGCCGGTCCGCGTAGGACGCGGTGAAGTCCGAGAGGTAGGCCCAGCTGCCGCTGAGGCTGAGCCCGCGCCAGCGGCCTTCGGGAAACGCGTACGAGGCGGAGAGGGCGGCATTGTAGGGCGGGAAGCGCGACAGCCGGCGGCCGACCTCCTCCGGCAGGTCGGGCGAGGCGGTGGTCACCGCGCGCACGTGGGAGCCGACGAACGAGAGTGACACCGCGGGCGTGACCCGCCAGCGGCCCTCGAGCTTGCCGCCGGTGAAGCGTTCCTCCCCGGCCGCGACCAGCTGCGGCTGGGTGTGGTTCGCGTCCTGGAGGGGATCGCCGTAGAGCGGGTTGCGGCGCGAGATGTCGCGGTTGATGAAGGTGAAGGCGGCCGCGGTCAGGTCGAGCCGGCCCTCGACGAGGCGCGCCTTGCCGCCCGCCTCGTAGCCAAAGGTGGTCTCGTTGCCCTGGATGTGCCCCGTGCGGGCGTCCACCCGCGTCGAGGGGTTGAACGCCGTGCTCGTGGTGGCGAACAACAGGAGGCGGCTGGGCACCGCCTGGTGGTTGACGCCAAGGTGCCAGGTGAGCTCGTCGACGCCGTCGCGGACCCGCGCGAGGTTGGCGGCGACGCCGGGGCGGCGGTCCGTGACGCGGAGGCCGACGAGGTCCTGGCGGAGGCCGCCGGTGAGGACGGTGCGGCCGCGGGCGAGGCTCATCCGCTCGCTGACCTCGAGGGCGCTGAAGCGGGTGCGCTCCTCGCGGTTGGCGAGCACGCGGTCGAAGCCGGCACGGTCGTAGGGGACGGTGGTGTAATCCGGGGCGAAGGGGTTGAAGGTGCGGACCGTGGCGGGCAGGGCATTGCGGGCGGCGACCGGCAGCGCGCGCTCGTCCCGCTGGTTGTCGGCCTCGGTGTGGCTGAGCGCGAGGAGCAGCTTGTGTTCCGTGCCCGCGAGGGAGAAGCGCGCCGTGGCGTCCGCGCGGGCGACGCGGGCCCGCTGCGGTTGCTCGCTGTGGATCGGTTCCCGGATCCCCTCGAAGCGCCCGGTCGCGAGGTTGAGCAGGCCGGTGGTGAAACGGTCCTGCTCGATCCGCCGCCACCAGGCCTCGGCGCCGGCGCGCACGATCACCCGCGGGTGGACCCGCGCCTCGAGGATCGCCCCCGCCACCACGCTCCGGCGGCGCACGCCCGCGTGGGGGCCCTGCGCGTTGAAGCCGGCCAGCGGCCGGTAGGGACCGACGATCCGCGCGCCCGGCGCCACGCGGTACTCGGGGATGCCCGCGCCCGGCGTCGCGTGCAGCTGCGAGAAATCCACCGCCACCAGCGTGCTCGCGTCCGGGCCGTGCCGCCACGAGACCGCCCCGCTGACCGCCCGCGTCTCGGACCACGCGTGCTGCTCGGGTCCGGCCTTGCGGCTCCAGTCGGCCGCGACGCGGTGCCACGCCTTCTGCGGGATGGTCAGCCCGTGCCACTCGAAGGAGGCCGATTGCCGGTCGAGCGAGCCGAGGGCGGCGGAAAAGGTGCGGCTCGGCGTGGTCCGCGGGCGGTTCGTCCAGTAGTCCCGGATGCCCCCCGGCGCGCCGCGGCCGAGGACGGGGACGAGCGCGCCCTGGATGACGAACGTGCGGCCGGTGTTGAGGAGGTCGATGCCGCCCTGGCGCACGAAGCCGTTGCTGAGCAGCGGGGTCGGGAACCCGCGCAGGCCCACGCGGCTGTCCCCGGTCGCGAGCTCCACCGGCGAGCGGTGGGCGATCAGGCCCAACTCGGCGAGCAGTTCCGCGCCGGCGGGGTCCTCCTCGAGCGTCTCCGGCGAAAGGAGGTCGCTCGCGAACACCGGATCGCGCAACTGGGACTCGGGCGAGCCGAGGGCGGCGGGTTCCACCCCGCGCTTCGGCAGGCGCTCCTGGACGCCCACCGGGGCCAGGATCACGGGCGGTTCCGCGGCCGCGACGGCCACCTTGCCCGCCGCGTTCGCCGGGGGCGCGGGAGCCACCTGGGCGTGGCCGAGGGCGGCGCCGGCCCCCGCGAGCACGATCCCGGCGGCACGGGCGAGGCGGGGGGCGCTCGGGCGGCGCGGCGGCATCGGCGAAGGGTTCCCGCCCGGACGGCTCAGTTGTCGCGGGTGAACTGGGTGTTCGGCCGCGGCAGATCCAGTTCCTTGATCCAGATGTTCCGGTAGCGGACGTCGTGACCCTCGCATTGCAGCTTCAGGCCGGCGGGCGTGTCGGTGATGCCCTTGCCGCGATCGTTGCCGCCGTCGATCCCCGAGTTCGCGCCGCCCCAGACCTGGTTGATCTCCAAGTTGGCGTGGACCTTCACCCCGTTGAAGTAGACCGTGACCCGCGCCTTCTCGACCAGCTTGCCCTCGCGGAAGCGGGCCGCGCGGAACTGGATGTCGTACGCGTTCCACTGGCGCAGGCCGCGGTAGAGGAAATAGGGGGACTCGGTCTCGTTGATCACCGAGCCCATCCCGTGCTTGGTCGCGTCGCCGTCCTGGATCTGGATCTCGTAGCGGTTCTGGAGGTAGACGCCGCTGTTGCCGCCCTCGTTCATCACGCAGAACTCCACGTGGAGGCGGAAGTCGCGGTAGGCCTTCTTGGTCACGATGTCCGCCGCGCCGTAGCGGCCGCGCGGGACGTTCGGGTCGTCCGTCTGCACCACGGTGCCGCGGTCCACCGGGTCGGGCACGACCTTCCACTTGATCGGTAGCGCGGAGGCGAAGCGGGGCCCCTCCCAGTAGGTCCACTTCGCGTCCAGCATCTCGCGGCTGCCGTCGAGGATGATCTCGGCGCCCGGGAGGGGCTTGGCGCCGACGCCGACCGCGCCGTGCGCCGCGGCGGCGAGGAAAAAGGGCAGGAGGCGGAGGAGGGCGGAGGGGGCGGGGATTTTCACGCGCGCAGCGAATCGCGGCGCGCGGGACCTCCGCAAGGGCGAAGTCACTGACCGGCGATCTCGCGCCACATTCCGCCGAGGTCGATCCGCCGCTCGCGGGAGCGGTTGATCCACTCGACCTCGGTGGACGCCCCGGGCGGCGTGAACCGGATGCCCCAGATCGGATCGAACGCCTCCGCGGAGAGGGAGTAACGCATATCCGCCAGCACGGTCGGGTCCGCGGGGCTGCGCGCCACCCACTGCTCCGAGAACCAAGCGAACCGCGCGAACGAGCCCCGCGTGTCGCGCGCGCGCTCGGCGGCCGTCAGGTCGCCCGGCCCCGCGAGCGGCAGCGACCAGCCCTCGCGGAGCGTGACCGCGCCGTTCCAGCCCACGCGCACCCGGTCGCTGTGGATCCGGCCGCCGTGCTCGTAAAGGGTCCGCCAGACCAGCTGGTTGGCGAGGGTGGGCATCACCTCGAGGCGCACCGGGGCGTGCCCGCGGCGCGCGGCCAGCTCGCGCAACGCCGCCTCGGCGCGGCCGTGCTGGACGACGCCCACGCCGAGGTAGGCGAGCGCTAGGGCCAGCCCCGCGATCGCCGGCGCGGCTGACCGCCGGCCGAGCGCCCAAGCGAGGCCCGCGGCGAGCGGCAGGGTGAAGGCGGGATCCACCACCGCGATCCAGTCCCACCCGGCGCGGTGGTCGGAGAACGGCCAGAGCAGCTGCGTGCCGTAGCTGGTCGCGGCGTCGAGCAGGAGGTGGCTGAGGTAGGCGAGGACGGCCGCGAGCCACAGGGTCCAGCCGCGGCCGCCGGCGCGGGCGGCGGGCCGGAGCAGCCACGGCAGGACGGCGACCAGCGCGCCGACGGGGACGAAGGCGAACGCGTGGGTGAAGCCGCGGTGCGCGGCCACGGCGACGAGCGGGTCCGCCGCGCTGCGGATGAACACGTCGGCGTCGGGCAGCACGCCCGCGACGAGGCCGGCGAGCGCGGCGGTGCGGCCGAGGCGCCGCCCGCACGCGACGTGGGCGACGCTGGCACCGAGCACGGCGTGGGAGACGGGATCCATTGGCGCGGAGGAAACGCGGGGGCGGCCGCTTGGCAACCCGCGCCCGTCCCGCGCCTTGCGCCGCGCCGGGAAGCGGGTTCCCTCCCGGCGATGTCGTCCTGCCCGTTCCACGCCGCCGCGCCGGCCCCCGCCCCCGCGGCCGCCCCGGCGGATCCGGACGCCGAGCTCGCCTTCCTCGCGGAGGCCCATCCGGGCGGCGTGAAACCGGAGTGGCGCGCCCGCCTCGCCGCCGCCCTCGCCGCGGGCGAGCCCGCGCCGCTCACGGCCGCGGAGCTGACCTGGGCCGGCCGCATCGCCTGGCGCAACCACGCGCGCTGCAT
>Ga0169931_10004787_pt1 | contig 20934 bp, 18 predicted proteins | sample Kivu_15m_20L_FD_129675 | JGI IMG/M metagenome (GOLD analysis project Ga0169931, IMG submission 129675) | Freshwater microbial communities from Lake Kivu, Western Province, Rwanda to study Microbial Dark Matter (Phase II) - Kivu_15m_20L... | ecosystem: Environmental > Aquatic > Freshwater > Lake... | reverse complement strand
GAAAGCTGCTAAGAAGCTTGGTTTGCCCGCCGTGCCAGTTCACGTAGCACGCGATTTGAGTGCAGAGGCTGTGCAGGCTTACAGAATCGCAGATAACAAGACCGCAGAGTTATCTGATTGGAATTACGATCTATTGCCGATCGAATTGTCGGCTTTGCAGGAAGCGAACTATGATCTCGGGCTCACCCAAGTGGATTCGAACCTCTAACCTTCGGTTCCGTAGTCAGGAAGTCGATCTTCCTAAGTCGTGTGGCAGCAATAATTTCGGAAAAGGCGCGGAAGCGTTGGGAGTATCCTGGGAGTGCCAGCCAGTCGGCGTGGTGCATCCAGTGTCACCGCATGGCACTCCTGCCCCCAATCTTCCCACGGAACTGGTGCAAGTTGCTGAGCAGTGGGAGCGTATTCCCGCACATCTACAATCAGCCATCCTGGCACTTTGCGACTCTGTCATTAAGCGTCAGAACTACCCGATCGGATCGGACGAAAATGGTACGGTATAGGCCAGGCCAAGCGTCTCAAAGGCCACAAATATTTCTATCGCATTTATTCACACACGATCATACCGATGGACTTCAGCTCGCTGTATGGTATAGCTTCCAACAAGTCGCTCTTGCGGTACATCCTTCGCCTGCTGCGTCACACTCCAGAGGTTGCTGGTCTATTGATGGACGCGGATGGATGGGTTGAAAAGTCGCAGCTACTGATGGCTATTCAATGTGCTCGTGCAGACTGTCTCAACTGGGGCTTAAATAACCTCGATTCATTTCTGTCACAGCACAACGAGTGTCAGGGGTTTTCCTGGGATGACACTCGATGTCGGGCAAACTATGGGCATAGTACTGTGCACTACCAGCCGCAAAACTTGACGCAACTCCCGGCTCTGCTCTTTCATGGAACGTGCAGGTCCAAGCTGCAAGAAATTTGCAGGGCAGGTCTGCTACCCATGGGACGACTTCATGTGCAACTAACCGCGTCTCAGGACTACGCTCTAAGTGTGGCCAACCAGCATGAGCGTCCTGTTGTCTTATCGGTCGTTTCGGGCCGCCACGCTGCTGGGTTATGTGGCTACCCCACTGGTTCTCACGTATGGCTCTGCAACGATGTACCGCCGCCGTGTATTTCCTCTTGCCTTTTCTTGCCACAATATGGGTAGTTCTTCAGTTAAATTTAAGTGGGTTTAATTGAAAAAATTCTGGTTCTGGATGCCTGGAAAAAGCCGCGACACTTCATGGCAAGCGGGGGCTGCTGGTGAGTTGCAGGCTGACGCTAACGCGTTGGCCAAAGAGAGCTCACAGAGCTCCTGCTGATTCGGCCATCCCAAAAAGGCTCTGTCGCGAAGGGTTGGCAGGCTACCAAATAGTAATTATCCGTATTCCATTTGGCTCTACCACCATGTCTACTAGCCCTGCCGCCATGGCGCACGAGAGCCGACGATCGGGGCCTATCGACACGCGATTGGAAGTCAATATTTGGTCCGCATTTGAACGAATTGAGATTCGCAAAATTAGGTGTTTAATTTTTTCGGCATCTTGACGAACCTGCACCGAGCAGCCATCGTATGTCTAGCAATGAGCCTTGGTCGGACCATTTTGCAACGGATTCCGTTTAATTCTAAATCGAATGTCGTCATGACTTCGCTGTTCCGGCCGCTCCTATCGAGCTTGCTTTGCGGTGTAATTGCCTTTGGGCAAGCACCGGCATTGTTGCACGTCGCGTGCTGTCATGGCGAGCCGGAAGCGTCTGCATGCAACGCTGAGGTTCAAGCAGTGGTCTGCTCGGGCGGCTGCCAACATGCGAAGCAGGATCATGGCGTCGATCCCGCAGGACCGAAGCATGCGCCGGCACATGACCCAGATAGTTGTACGATCTGCCAGTCTTTGCTGGGGCCAGCAGGTTTAGTCTGGGTAGATGAGTCACCTCTTGTTATCGACTGCTTGTACGAGCGAGCGACGCAAGGCGTTGATCGCAATTTGTACGAGGCGATTCTTTGCGTGCCGCAACCACGGAGTCCTCCCGGCGTTGCTTCTGTTCAGACGGTTTCCTAGCCGCGTCTCCCTATCGGACTTGCGCAATCCATACGTTCCACCGTGCGCGGTACGGTTGGTCGTCAGGGTCCGACCAAACCCGATCGACCGTGCCAGCGCGGTGGGGCACCTTATTTGAGCTTGCTGGACGCACGATGCCTCAGGGTAATTGCTAAGGGACCTACTTGCATACGCAATGCAAGTGTCTATAGTAAACAAGTGGTCGAGCTTTGCAGTTTTTTTGATACAGACGTGTGCGGATTGTTCGTCGCCGCCGCACATGCCTGCACTGGTCATGCGGAACCTTTGGTCAGGCGGCAAAAGTTTTTTCTGTTTCTCGTTTTCTCGAAAGGAAAACACATGCGTAAGTTGTTGAAGAATTTGCTGAAGAGCCGTAAGGGTCAAGGCTTGGTGGAATACGCCTTCATTGTCGCAGGCGTCGCGTTCATCTGCTTGCTGGCATTGTCGGTCTTCGGCCACAAGTTGTCCGATCAGTATGCGATCATGGCAGGTATGCTGCCAGGGGCTCACTCAGAAGACAACGCTCCCGTTGCTTCGATGGCGTTTTTGTCGACAGGACTCGACGGGGATGGCAACCAAACTGGTACCGGCGAGGTTTCTTGGAATCAGATTACTGGTAACACAGGAACCGGCGGTGCTGGTGGCCTGCAGAACAACGTGATCACCCAAGGTGCTAATAACGGCGAAGCATTCGTTGGTGACTGATCCTAAGTTGCACCGCTTTGGTTGTTGACTTTTGCTAACGTTCGCCCCGCCGTCGCCAATTCGGTTGACGGCGGGGTTTCATTTATTGGTCGCACGATGAATCTCCTTATTTGGCTGCCTATATTTCTGCTTCTCGTTGCTTCGGTCCAGGATCTGCGCACGCGCGAGGTAGCGGACGGCTTTGCAATTGCGATTGTCGTGTCGGCTGTGATTTCGATCGCGGCAGGTTGGTGGCAACTTGGGTGGTTAGCAGCAGCGCTGGGTGTCATTGTCGGACTGCTGCTAACGGTACCCTTGTTCTACATGGGCGGTTTCGGCGGAGCTGATGTGAAGCTCGTTGCTTCGTTGGGTGCGTGGTTCGGACCCGTCTCATTGCTCGGGCTTTTGTTCTGGGTTGCGATCATTGGCGGCGTCCTCGCGTTAATCGCTAAAGGCTGCGACCGAAAGGATCTCGCGTATGTTCCCGCAATTATGGTTGGAACGCTGATTCATGCTTGCTGGCCGGCTGTTTTGGTAGGTGGCTAACTGCGAATGCACATCTAAATTGCAAATTCCACACGAAATGCATCTACAATTGATTAAGATTTACTGCGATGGGTTTCAAGCTATCAGTTCATCTCGGCTCTTGACAGGCTGGAAAAATGGTTTCCAGCATTTCGCCAAGTTATTAGTTAGTTTGGCTAGCCTCACTGGTTACAACGTCTCATGAATGCACGCCGCGGAACAACGAACTCTTTCAACCTGTCTTCGACGATCGCGTCGATCGGCGGACCGCTCGTCGTGACGCTGCTTCTAGCAGTTGTCGGCGGCGGGCTGACGCTCGTCGTGCTTTCCTATGTGGGGTTCTTTAGTGCTGGACCATCGAAGCCGTCGAGGGCAGGTTTGATAGCGGTCCCAAAGTCGGTTCGCCCGATTAAGGCATATACCAAGATTCGCCGAGAGGACATCGTCGACCTAAAATTGGCAGAGGATAGTTATTACTGGATGACACCCGCGCAGGTGAAAGCGAACCCGGATTGGATCATCAATCCGTCACAGATCATTGGCCGCGTGCTCGCTCAAGACAAAGAGAAAGATTACGTCTTCTCAGAGAAGAACTTTCTTCCGGAAGGATCCCGCCCTGGGATCGCTGGGGGAACACCAGCGGGCAAGCGCGCGATGGTGGTTAACGTCATCCAAACTCCAGGCTTGGAACTGCTTAGCACCGGCGACCAGTTTGATTTACTGGCGACGCTTCCCGGCACTGGTGCGACCGGTTCCGGCGTTGATTATGCGGCACTTTTGGGCGGCGTCAAAGCGCCCGATCTTCGTGTGGGGCAACGTGCGACTTCCGGTGGCATTCGGGTTCTCGTGCAAGGCGGGACATTGATTTCGCTGAGTAAGACAACACCACCAGCAAACAATCGCTCCTCTCGCACGACGGCCAGCACGCTGGCCACCATTGCCCTGGCTCCCGAGGAGGTCGCTTTGTTGACGGAAGCGCTCGGCAACAACACAAAAATGTTTTGCGTGGCTCGCTCAGGGCAACCCAAAGATGCCGAAGAAGCGGCTCGCTCGATTGAGGGTAAGATCGCGATCCCTGCTTTAGCGCGGCACATCACAGCGTTCAGCCGGATCACGCAAGATGATCTCGCCGATCCGGCAACAGGGATATTAAATGTCTATTACTTTGCCGAACAGAATGTCAACGAAGAATGGCTGATAGAACCAGAGTCGTTGATCGGACGCATCGTGAACCGCGACATATCGCGCGGCCACCTGTTTACTTCTGACGATTTAATGCCTGTTGGTACACGCGCAGGCATCGCAGCGGGTGCGCCGCCCGGCATGCGGATTTATATCGCTCCTCTTTCAAGGATCAACGGACTTAGCGGTTTGGAGATCGGCGATACGGTGACGATCTACGGCACCTTAGGTAAAGCCGTCGAGGCACCACCGCCGCAACTCGATTGGGCATCTTTGAAAGGGGGCAGGCCTGATTCCGACAGTGAACGCCTTAGTCGCGAAGTCCGCGCGGGTATCCGGACGGTTGTCAAACAAGCTCGCATTATCCGCTTGGGCAAAGACGCCGGGCAAGTGACTTTTGCGGTCGATCCCGAAGAGGTGACCTCGCTATCGCAAGCCATCAATTCCGACATCGAAATTTTTGCGGTGGCTGCGTCGAGCCAAGGCGAGGAAAACCCGCCAGCCGATCAACCTTTGTCAGCCCAGGCAGATGGGAATCGTCACCGTGCGGCAAAGATCCTGGTCTCTGACACATCCGAGACCAGCCCCGTTTCACTCGCGACCAATCCGTTTGGCGCTCATCCTTTGCAGCATACTGTTCGCTCTTTGATTGCGGAGCCGCCTCAGTTGCCGTCGACCAAATTCGTTGACGCGGTGAACGTGCAAAACAGTGGCACACAAACGCGGTCGTCGACGTTCAACGACTCGGATGTACCCGCCGACTGGGTTTCGTTCCCGGTTACAGCCCGCCAGGTGCGAGCGTTTGAGCGTCTCACGATCGAAGATTTTGTCGACCCAAGCACCGGTCGATTGCGTCTATTCTCGTTTCCTCCCGATAAAGTAGTCGCAGGTTGGATGGGCGATATGGAATCGCTGGTTGATCGCGTCGTTGCGACAGACATCGATAGCGGCAGAGTCATCCGAGATAGTGACCTATTGCCCGAGGGTACACGTCCCGGCCCGGCGGCCGGGATTCCTCCTGGTTGGCGGTCGATGGTGGTTACCCATCTTCAGATTGACGGGCTGGAAAGCACTCGTGAAGGCGATCATTTGGATTTGGTCGAGTCTCAAGCGTTTGAAATGAACGACGTGAGCCAAGTGGTTCCCGAAATCCGGACCGCTCGCCGCAGCACGCTCGACTTCCCCCAGCCCGAAGATATTTTTCCACAATCCGAAGTGAGTGTCATTGCTCGCGATGTGCGAGTGATTGCACTGGCTACGGAAACTCGCGAGGTCGTGGTTACAGCGGAAGTTGAATCCGCCGTTCGAGAGGTAGTCACCGATGGTGGGGTTCAGCGGGAAGGTGTCAAAAAGACCCAGGAGCCGCGTGTCGTCGAGCAAACGGTCATAGTTTGCACGCTGGCGGTTCGTCCGGAAGAGGTACCGCGTTTGGCCAAAACATTGGCTACCAACACGAAACTCTACGCGGCAATGGTCTCTTCCAATTCGACAACTCCCGCGAATAACCCACCGGTATTGGACAAGAGCGGTTTGGAGCCGATTCGCGAAACGTGGGATGCCACCGGCGGACGCATTCATAAGGTCGAGCATATCCGAGGAGAGGATCGCACTAGCGAGCAGTGGCTTGAGGGACGTCGATTCGGTGATACTCCGCTCGGCGGCATTCGAAACAACCAACCATAGGATCCACAGTCATCGCGCAGTACCAGGTTCTCGTCGTCAGTCGCGACCCGCAATTGCGGGATGAGTTGGAGATTGCGCTACGCTCGCTCTCCGGCCTGCATCCCGTCACGCACTATGCGAGCGATTTTCTGCACGCGGTCGAATCAGCTCGAAATCGGTGCCCCAGGTTCGCGTTCATCGAAATGACGGGGGATTTGGCGGCATTTCGATCGCTGACCCGAGAAATTGGATTGGTATCGCCTGACACGGTGCTGGTCGCGGTTTATCGGCCCGATTCATTTTCGGAAGAAGTGTGGGACGACTCGACCTCGGGAACGATCTTCGTTCAGGCGATTCGCGCAGGCGTTCGCGACGTCTTGCGTCGCCCCGTTTCACGCAGCGATTTGGAACAACTATTCGACCGCCTGGGCAACTCGCCTTCCAGCCAAACATCGCCTGCCACGAAGCTTGGAACCATCGTCTCAATGATCAGCAACAAAGGTGGCGTGGGCAAATCAACCACTGCCGTCAATGTTGCGGTAGGACTCGCGCAACGCCACCCCCAACATGTTCTGTTGGTCGATTGTTCGCTGCAAATGGGTGTTTGCGCCGCGATGCTTGATTTGAAACCTAAAACAAGCATTTTGGATGTCGCACGTGAACAGGATCGTCTGGACGAAACACTCGTACGACAATTAGCGATTCCCCATCGATCAGGCCTGGACCTATTGGCGGCACCACCAGATGCGATCGCCGCGACGGAGATCGACGATGAGATGATTTCTCGCGTATTGACCCTTGCGCGTCGAAGCTATGACTACGTGATCGTTGACACTTTTCCATTGTTCGACCGAGTCGTGATGTCCGTGCTTGATCTGTCCGACCTGGTTTACATCGTGCTCGATAATGTCGTGCCGACGATCTTAAGTGTGGCCGAATTGATCCGTTTGTTGGACAATTTGGAATACTCGCCCGAGAACCAACGGGTGATTTTGAATCGTTTTTCGAGGTTCGCGGGCAGCCCTTCCCAAGACGACGTTTCGGCGCAACTCGGAAGGACGGTGAAGCACGTCATGCCGTTGGACAATCGCGCCATCACGAGCGCCAATATTGGAGAACCATTTGCGATGCGACCGCGTCGTTGGTCGAAACTTGATCGTGGGCTGAAGGGCGTGGTTGACGAAATCGAATCATTCCGGCCTGAACCGACTGCCAAAGAAGAATTCAACGGCACAGGCAAGAGCGAAAACGCATCGCAGAATCGAGGTGAGTCTCGGTTAGATGTCGCACCACGACCGAAACGCAATGGATCCGCATTAGCATCCGATGCTTTATCGGCCAATCAGCGTCGACTCCAAGGCCAAGCACCCGCGGCTTCCTCGGACGATGTGTCAGCATCCGTTAACGCCCGTGAACATTCTTTCGATCAACGGTCGCCCGAGAATGAGGTGAGTGATGAGCGAAGCTGATCAAAACAGTTCGCGGCAACGGCTTTCGCGAGCCATGTTTTCATTGCCAGCCGATCGTTTGCGTGCTCCGCGACCCGTTTCCGCAACCGCGGCGCAAACCCGAGAGGACAAGGAAAAGACAAGCCCAGCAAATTATCACAGCGTTAAGGCAACACTCCATGCCCGATTGCTCGACGAGATCAATGAAGACGAAATGGTCGGCGAATCTGAAGAGACGCTGGCTGAAAAAGTTCGTCAATTCGCCGAGCGTATCTTGGAGCAGGAGGACCTACCGCTAAATGAAGCCGAACGGGCTCGATTAGCCGACGACCTGCAGGAAGAGACGCTCGGGGTCGGTCCGCTGGCTCCCTTGATGGCCGACCCGGCAGTCACCGATATTCTGGTCAATCGACATGATCAGGTTTATGTCGAACGCTTTGGACGGCTGGAATCGGTCCCCGTTCGCTTCCAGGATTCTCAGCACCTCGTTCGCATCATCCAGCGAATCGCTGCTCGCGTCGGTCGAAGGATCGACGAGTCGACACCCATGGTCGATGCCCGCTTGCCAGATGGCAGCCGCGTGAATGCGACGCTGCGCGCCGTGACGATCGACGGCCCAACCCTTTCCATTCGACGATTCGGTCGCAAGCGACTGCGGCGTGACGATCTGATGCGATTAAAGATGTTTTCGCCCGAGATGATGGGGTTCATGGAAACAGTGGTGCGTCATCGACGCAACCTGTTGGTATCGGGGGGGACCGGGGCCGGTAAATCGACGTTCCTGGGCGCAATCGCCGAAGCGATCCCAGATTTTGAACGAATCATCACCATCGAGGACGCCGCCGAATTGATCTTGGACCAGGTCCATGTGATTCGTATGGAGACGCGTCCGGCTAACATCGAAGGCCAAGGTCGAATCGCCGCCCGTGAGTTGGTGATCAATTCATTGCGTATGCGTCCCGATCGTATTATCGTTGGCGAAGTTCGGGGTGGCGAAGCGCTCGACATGCTGCAAGCGATGAATACGGGCCACGACGGCAGCATCACCACCATCCACTCCAACAGCCCCCGCGATGCCCTGGCCCGATTAGAAACCATGGTGCTGATGGCTGGTCTCGATTTGCCGTCGCGTGCGATCCGGGAACAAGTTGTTTCTGCTCTCGACTTCATCATTCACGTGCGCCGATTTGATGATGGGGTGCGTCGTGTGGAACGTATATCCGAGTTGACGGGCATGGAAGAGACGACGCCTCAATTGCAAGACGTGTTTGTCTTTAAGCAAACTGGCCGTCGAGGCCGAATGATTGAAGGTAAATTCTTGGCGACTGGCGTCGTTCCTCGCATCGTCCATGAACTTCGTGAACGTGGCGTCGAAGTTCCGATGCAGTGGTTCCGACCTGAGGATGGAGCGGCAAGTGATTGAGCTGCTCGCTGGGCTCGCTATCCTCGCCACCGGTGGCGCGGTCATCTGGATCGTGGTTCGCGGCCAACTGAACCAAAAGTCGCGTCGCCGGCTCGCCGAGTATCAACCGCAAAACACGGGCGCCTCTAAAGAGTTGGCGTCAATCGTACGTCCTAGGCCCGCGTTGCCACGTTACCGCCTCATCCCGTGGCTGCTCGGAGCGATGCTCGCAGCACTGCTGTTCATTTGGTTCGCCTGGCCGCTAGGGTTCGCGATCGCCAGCGGTGTCGTTTTTGGATTACTCGGATGGCAGGTGGAAGAATGGTGGTACGCCCGTACCGTCGGTCGTCTGGAAGAGCAATTGGCTGATGCGATCGACCTCATGGTGGCAGCGGTCAAAGCTGGTTCGTCGCTACAGGGCTCGCTCGAATCGGCTGCGTCGAGTTCCAATCGACCGCTTAAGCCGCAACTGGAAGAAGTCGTCGGTCGGATCCGTTTTGGCGACGATCCGACCGACGCACTCACCGACATGGAAGCCAGAATACCACTGGAAACCATTCGCTTGTTCAGCATCACGTTGGCCGTGAACTGGCAAGTTGGCGGACGGCTCGCCCAGACACTCGCCAACGTAGGACGTACCATTCGCGATCGGATCGAACTGAGTCGCCGAATGCATGCCATGACGACTCAGGCGCGAGTCTCGGTGATCAGCATCATGGGCGTTACCTATTTTCTGGCCGCGCTGATGTGGCGAAACGATCCCTCGCGGATGGAAGGGTTTTTGACTTCGACGTTTGGCCAAGGGGCGACAATCGCCGCTGTGGTGTTGCAAGGCATCGGAATTGCATGGATTTCGCGCATGAGCCGGGTCAAGTTTTAGAAGGCATCCATTTATGTACGGAACCATTTTTCTGATCTTCCTGTTGTGGCTCGTGCTAGGGGGCGCTGCTGTCGTTGCGTTACGATTCGACTTTGCGCGACGGCGGGTTCAGAATCGTTTGGTGAACGCATCAAATATAGACAACGACATTACCCTTTCTGCTGAAGATTCGCGAAGCTGGTACTCATGGTGGTTGTATCGATCTGGTTACCGATCGCAGAAAGCACCGATCATTTTTGGATTGGCTTTCCTAATGTTTTTGGGAATGGCGGTCACTTCGATTTGGCTGGTGCAGGCATCCGGGCTTGTGCGAACCACCAGCGACCTGTTGTATTTGGTTCCCGGTGGTGTTGGCGAAGTTTTCCTGCCTCTCGCCTGGGCCGCACCGTGGATCGGCGGTTTGTGTTTGATCGCGATTCCCATCATGATCGTTCGCGCCAATCGTCGTCGACGCGTAACTGCAATTGAACAAGACTTGCCCGTCACACTGGACCTGCTCGCCACACTCGCCGAGTCAGGACTAGGATTCGATTCTGCCCTCGACAAAATTCTCAAGACAGAACCCAAAGTCCGTCCGCTAGGTCAGGACATGCGAGTCTTTCAGGTTGACATCCTGGCCGGACGTTCACGGATCGAAGCCCTGCGTCGGCTGATGCGACGTGTCGACGTCGCCTGGTTTTCGATCTTCATCTCAGCCGTGATTCACGCCGAGCAGATCGGATCGGGGCTGGCACAAACGTTACGTGTCCAGGCTGACGACCTGCGCAATCGTCGGCGCGAACGAGTGCTGGCATTGACGATGTCGATCCCAGTCAAGCTGGTACTACCGCTAGTGATCTGTTTTTTGCCTGGGATCATGTTAGCCGCCATCGGTCCAACAGCGTATCAAATCCTACGAGTGATGGATCAATCGGTCTTGCAACAAGGGTTTGGGGGTACGCCATGAGCCGATCACTTCGCAGATTCCAGATGATCAGTTTGGATTCCAACCGCATTGTCGTCGACGAACTGCAAGTCGCTGATAGGTTTTGGTCGCGTTTTGTCGGGCTGCAATTCCGACAAGCTCTGCCAGTTGGACACGGGTTATTGCTCGTCCCCTGTCGCTCGATTCACACCTGTTGGATGCGATTCGCGATCGACGTCATTTTCCTTGATGCGCAGTACGCGGTCCTGGATATCCGCAGTTCGATCCGTCCCTGGCGAACCACTGCCAGTAAGCGAGGTCGTCCCCACGCGACGCTTGAGGTTGCCGCAGGAAGCATCCAGGTATCGATCGGCGAGCGACTGCAGATTGTTGAAAGACAATCGCAGGTCAACGCGTTTGACGCGATCCAGGCATCCCGAACCAATCTTCTCGATTCCGCTTTAAAACGTTGAAGCCCGCTCCTCCCGCACGTTAAGATAAATGCATAATCTATGCAAAAAGAAAAAACCACTGGAGTAACCGCCATGTCGATCCGCCGACCTCCCGGCCACGGGACAACACAGTCGCATCGCCGAAGTGGTCAGGCATTAATCGAGTTCGCGTTTGTCAGCATCGTGATGGTGACGCTGTTCATGGTTGCCTTTGCACTCGGGCTGATGCTATTGCAAAGCATGGTCACCGCAAACGCTGGCAACTCCGCCGGACGCATACTGCATCATCACCCGAGGTTGTCGCCGGAAGCGTTTGCTTTGATCCGCGAAATCGACGGCGTGCCAAACGAGTTCGATATCGCTAATCCAACGGCTAGGGAAATCATGCGATTGATCACTGCCGATTTCACTGGCAGCATGGATTCTGCTGAGTTGGAATTCACCAATCGTTTCGGCGGTCCATTGTATGATGAACGAAGACTTATCTTGACGCGCGAGCAATACAACACACCGGCCGCACTTCCGGAGCTGAATAGACTGCTTTTGCCCAACTACGTTTATGACGCAGATCGAGACAGGTTTCGGTATCCGGGTGCGGTTTTACGGAGAAACATGAGTGTCTTTGGCGACGATGAAGAGACTGTTTGGGTTCCATTAACCGAAGGTATCGTCGACAGTTGTTTTGATACCGGTGATTGTTCCGAATACGATCCCGATACACTGACATTTTGGCTCCCGCCACTACGGATCTGCAAAGTCAGCAATTCCTGCGACATTGAGTCGGACACGATGCCAACGGATCTCCGCGCCGACGGCACGTTCGCAATCACGATTACCTTTCCCGCTCAAGCAGGCGCATTAGTCGAGTTTCGGCCAGTACGCGACGGGGGTGAAATCGTTAAGGATGAATTTAATAACGAAATCCGAACACGAGTCATCGCTGATGATTCCGCACTCACAAATCTCAGTCCCTTGCCGTCGGGATATACGCTGGCGACGGTCGCACCAAACCCAGATTTTTCATCCTTATCGACCCGCGGTGACTACGGACTCGGCGAACTAGCGGTGCTGGACATGTCGCAGGAACCGTTCGAACCAATTCTGGTACGACCGTACCGCAGAGTCATCGGCCATACATCGACGTTCCGGTTGGGACAACGATTCGAGGCGTTTCGACAGCTTGGTGCAACTGATGCGGCTGTCTTGTCGCTCTTGGGGGACAATACCCGCATTCCCTTTTCGCTCACGGGATCAGGAATGGGAAGTTTCAACGATGCGAACATCATCGCAACTGACTCGGCAGAATTAACCATCCCGGTCCAGGGGAAGTGGCGGATTTCCGCCGCAGCACAAGTCGACTTCCCGACAGCGCCGAATGGCGGGAACCTGAGTCTTTGGATTTATCGTTACGACGAGATCGCGGATGAATTTGTCGAAGACACGTTGTTGGCCACAACGTCGCTGACCAGCGATGAGGGTATGCGGCTCGTTTCGGGTTCGCTCGTTTTATCGCTTGACGAAGGCGACCGCCTTGAGATTCGGATATCTCAGGATAGCGGTCAATCAGATGCGGCGATTGTTAACACTGCGACGACGAATTGGATTTCCATAGAATCCGTTTTCGTCAAAGGCGGACACTTTTTAGAGACCCCGTAAGCCAGATGGAAACCTCAGAAACGAATCCCGCACTCGCTCACGCCAATCGATTGGTTCTACTAATCGCATTGACGCTGCTGGCGTATGCCAACAGCTTTCAGGGCGAGTTCGTTTTTGACGATTACTCAAACATCATCGAGTCTGAAAAGATTCGTTCGTTATGGCCGCCAACCTGGAATAGCGGCCAGCGCCCCTGGTTCTACCTTTCATTGGCGCTGAATTATTCCCTTCATGAACTGGATCCGTTCGGATACCACCTCTTCAACTTTGCCGTCCACCTTACCGCCGGGTTGTTTCTCTTTGGTCTCGTCCGTAGAACGCTCGCACTGCCGGTGGTTGACCAGCATTATCACAACCGTGCAGACTCCATTGGGCTGACCGTAGCTGCCATCTGGCTGGTTCATCCGCTCAATACAAACGCAGTGACCTATATCGTCCAGCGGTGTGAAGCGATGATGGGGCTTTGCTTCCTGGCACTCCTTTACTTCACGCTACGCGGCGCCACTGCATCACGATCGTGGCCGTGGTATATCCTGGCCGCAGTCGCCTTTTATGCCGGCATTGGGTCAAAAGAAGTAATGGCGGTTTCGCCTCTGGTGCTGCTGTTGTTTGACCGCATCTTCCTGGCGGGATCCTGGCGTGAACTCATCCGTCGCCGCTGGGGTCTGTACTTCGTAATCGCGCTGCCGTTTCTGTGGTTCATGCCATGCGTCTTGCGAGCATTCACATCAAAGTCCGGCACGGCAACGGTCGGCTTTGCTTACAAGGGTGTCAGTCCGCTTGAATACGCCCTCACCCAGCCTGGTGTCATTCTGCATTACCTGCGCCTCGCATTCTGGCCGCATCCACTTTGCCTCGATTACGGATGGCCCGTCGCCCGCACCGCGGCGCAGATTGTGCCAGCGCTGATTGTGATTGGTTCGCTCTTGCTGGCATCGCTTTGGGCGTTGCTTCGCCGTCCGATGATTGGCTTCCTGGGTATCTCGTTTTTTGTGATCTTAGCACCCACCTCAAGCTTCATGCCGATCAAAGATCTGGCCTTCGAGCATCGGATGTACCTGCCGCTGGTCTTTGTGATTCTGGTTGTTGTTCTCTTGATCGACGCCGCTTTTCGTCATTGGCTAAAGACTGAGAGGACCACGAATCGCCTTTCTCGAAATGCTTGCTTCATGATTGCGAGCATTTCTATCGGGCTGCTGTGTTGGATGACAATCGAACGCAATCGGGACTACCTATCAGGAACTCGCCTCTGGGAGAAGGTGATTGCAGTCGCACCAAAGAACCCCCGCGCGCACTACAATCTGGGAGCCTCGCTGGCGAAGTCTGGGAAAATCGAGCAGGCGCAGGCATCCTTCCGGCAATGCCTCAGCTTAAACGATGAATATGCAGAGGCGTGGTACCTTCTGGGTAAATGCCAGCTTGATTTAGACAAGTTTGAGGAAGCGGAGCGGTATTTCACCCGCTCCTTTGAACTCAACTCTGGAAACGGCCAAATGCTCACTGATTTTGGCTGGTTGCTCTTTCAGCAGGGAGAATACGATCATGCGGAAGAACTGTTACGCGCCGCAATCCAGCGTAAGCCGTTGCCCGCTGAGCCGCATTTTACACTCGCACGTCTGCTGTTGATGCGAGTTCCGCGAGATGAATTAGCGGCACTCGAACACCTGGAAAGCTCTCATAAAGTCAATCCGAAAGACAGTGCTGTCAGCCAGGAACTCGCGTGGTTACTGGTCACTGCCGAGGACACGTCCATTCGCGATGGCCAGCGGGCGATATCGCTGCTTTCCAGCCACGCTCGCAGTCAAGCGAATGATGCACAATTCGGACAATGTCTGGCCGCAGCCTACGCTGAAACCGGTGACTTTGAAACTGCGATAAGAATTGCCGAGCGCTCGATAGTGCTCGCCGAAAAGCAGGGAGATTCTTCTCTGGCTGACAGTGTGCGAGCGAGTCTGAAAGCCTACAAGATGGTTAGAACATCCGAGGAACCGACCAAAGGCGGCGACAATGGCCAATGCGAATAACTCATGCCAAACGAACGCTGTGTGGATCGTCGTCGCGGCCTATAACGAGGGCAGTCGGCTGGCCAATACTTTGAAGTCGATTGTAGATCGAGCTTCCATTGTCGTTGTCGATGATGGATCTCGCGATAACACGTTTGCAGTCGCCTGTGGCTTTCCTGTTTGGGTGCTGCAACATCCGATTAACTGCGGCCAGGGAGCGGCGTTGCAGACAGGCATTGATTTCGCATTGTCTCGCGGGGCCGAGGCGATTGTGACCTTCGACGCGGATGGCCAGCATGATCCGGCTGACCTGCCGAACATGCTGGAACCTGTGCTGAGCGGTCAGGCTGATGTGGCACTCGGTTCACGGTTTCTCGGGGCCGCTCAGAATATGCCATGGTCGCGACGCTTGCTGTTGAAGTTGGCGATTCTGTTCACTCGTCTGACCAATGGCTTAACGTTGACCGACACGCATAACGGCTTTCGAGTTTTCTCGCGCAAGGCCGCTGAGCAGATTCGGATTCGGCAGCCTCGCATGGCTCATGCCTCGGAGATCCTCGACCAGATCGCGAAGCACGAACTCAGATATATCGAAGTTCCCGTGACCGTGCGCTATCACGCGTCGACATTGGCGAAAGGCCAGAGTTCCTGGGATGCCTTCCGGATTACCGGACATCTGTTGGCCGGGAGGTTCTGGCAATGAACCTGTTTCAGTGGATCACGATCTCGGGGCTCGGCGTACTGGCTTTGCTGGAAGCTCGAGCCTACCTGAAGAATCGCCAGCCGATTCACGTACTGCGTGAGTTCGTCTGGCTGTCGGCGATCGTTTTGATCCTGTTTCCGTGGCTGACCACACGCGTGGCCGGATTGCTGGGCATCGGACGCGGCACCGACCTGGTCTTCTATGCCTTTATGCTGCTGTCCACTGGTGGGTTCTTTCATTTCTACGGTCGCACCTATGTGATGCGCCGCGACCTGGTCGAATTAGCCCGCCGCGAAGCACTGCGCACGGCAACGGCCGGTCAGGGGCTCGATGCATACGTGTGGATGCAGAACGCGACCGAGCAAAGTAGGCCGGACCGAGCGGAGCGAGTTCCGGCAACGCCATTGGTTGCCGCACCAGTGCCAACAACACGTTCTCCCGAAACTGCTGGGCACACAGACAGGGAGAACTCACAATGAACGATCGTGTGAATCGATTCCCCGCAGAGGCAGACATCGGACGATGTTCTCCGGACGTCACGCTGGTCATACCCGGACGCAATTGTGCGTCAACACTGGATCGCTGTTTGACATCAGTTGTTCCGCTTCTTTCTGTAGTGGATCTTGCCAAAGATCCCGGCACTGAGGGATCTTTGGCAAGATCCACTACCGTACTCAGGGAAATCATCTTCGTCGACGACGGCTCCACCGATGCAACGCCTGAAATCGCCGCTCGCTATCCGGTGCGCATCATTCGAGGCACCGGCCATGGTCCAGGTGCGGCGCGCAATCTGGGCTGGCAAGTGGCCGAGACGGAGCTGATTTGGTTCATTGATAGCGACTGCGTGGCCGAACCGGATGCGTTGGAGAAGCTTCTGCCCCACATGAACAACCCGCACGTCGCTGGAGTCGGCGGCAGCTACGCGAATCTCTATCCTGATTCCCTTGTTGCCACCTTGATCCACGAAGAGATCGTCGCGCGGCATCGTCGGATGAAGCGAGAAGTCGATTTCCTAGCCACCTTCAATGTCATCTATCGCCGCAGCGTGCTGGTGGAACTTGGCGGCTTCAACGAAGAACTCAAGCTGGCTCAGGACGCCGAACTTGCATACCGAGTGCGAGCCGCCGGTCACCGATTGAACTTCGAACTGCAATCACGAGTCGGCCATCATCACCCGCGAAACTTGTGGCGATATCTGAAAACGCAGGCTCGACAGGGCTATTATCGAATCAAACTCTACCGCCAGCATCCCACCAAGATCAGCGGCGATTCGTATGCGGGAATGCTCGACTATGTTCAACCACCGCTGGCGCTGCTGACCTGTGTCGCCTTGGCCGGAACACTGATGTCGGCAGGAAAATACGTCTTTGCAGTGCTGCTGATTGCTCTGCTCATCACACAATTGCCGATGACTTGGAGACTGTTGCGTCAGTACCATTTGAGCATGGTTCATTTTATCTGGTTCGGGAGCATTCGGGCGCTCGCTCGCGGCATCGGCTTGGCCCAAGGTGTTTTCGAACTTGGATTCCGTTTCATGAGGTCGAAGGAGACCAACACTGTCGTTCAACTTGCGGCGTCCGCTGGTACAAGCAGGAGCCACAATAAATGACTCCAGAAACGCAACGCCCGAATCTCGCGTCCCCAGGCAGCCAGTGCAGTAGTCAAACCATTGCATCCTGCCCACAGCAAGTCTCGCCGATTAAGTCAGTCTGGTATGTGACGATGGCGTTTCCTGTTCCTTCAGAAGCGTTCGCCTCAGTTGAAATTAACGAACTCCGCCGACGAGAGATTGAGATTTTCGTCAAAACGATTCGTAACAAACGGCCTGACAATGAGCATGTAACGGCACAGCAGCAAGTTCAAAACGTGCCTGTGGAACATGCTGATTGGGCATCACCGATTCGTGGCCTGCTTGTCGCCGTGAAGCAACCATGGCTAGCCATGCGACTATGGTGGAACCTTTTCACGTCACTTGCCAGACGACCAATCGTACTGCTGGCTTGTCTGTTTTGGTCACTGCGGTGCTTTGAGCTGTTTGACCAGGTCCGCCGTGAGAAACCCGACGTGGTGCATTTGTACTGGGGACATGTGCCGTCAATGCTGGGCTGGCTAGTGCTGGAGTCTGAATTAACCACCACCGTGACAACGAGTCTCGGCGCCTACGACTTAGAACTGGCACTTCCAATCGGTTTTGAAGTCGCTCGCAGATCTGCGGGAGTGCGTACTTGGGCGGATCCAAATGTCATCGATATTGAGTCACATAATGTTCCGCGCGAGCAAATTAGTCTTTTGTTCAAGGGGATTTCACTATCGGCGTTCGAAAGCGATTCTCAGGTCTTAGGTATTGAAAGGCCGAATCGACTGCTCTTCGCGGGACGTCTCATTCCGCAGAAGGGCATCACACTGCTCCTTGACGTCTTTCACCGAGTTCACTCTCAATTCCCTGGGACGAAGTTATCAATTCTTGGCGACGGGCCCTTTCGCGCATCACTTGAGAGTCGCGTCAACGAGCTGTGCTTAAGTAGTGCGGTTGAGTTTTGCGGACACGTCTCGCACCCGGAGCTTATTCGCGAGTTACAGCGATGCTCAATTTTTTTGCTGCCGTCCACACTCCCTTCCGAACGCCTGCCCAACGTCATCAAAGAAGCGGCTGCGGCTGGTTGTTGTTGCTTAACGACCGCTACTCCCGGCATCGACGCCCTGATTCGAGACGGTGAATCAGGGCGCATTCTGCCTGCCGACGATGTTAATGCTTGGGTGACTGCTGCTACCGAGATATTGAACAATCCCGATCTGGCCCACAGAATGGCCGAGGTTGCAAAACGGCATGTCCACGAACATTTCGATATTGAACGGACTACGGATCAACTGATTGCCTGGTGGGATCAACTTGTCCTCAAGTCATGTCGTCAGCGGAGGGCCGCGTAATGATGCGGCACGTCTGCATTGTCAGCAACACGCTGGCCGATGGCGGAGCGGAACGCTGGGCCAGTAACACCTGCACTTACTTGGCTGGCCAACACGATTTAATCGTTTCGTTGATCCTGTTCCGCAATGAACAGAGCTACCCGTGCCCCGATTCCGTGAAAGTCCGAGTGATCGACCATCGCTACTTTGTTCACACTTTTCGAACGGTCCGCCAACTGCGACGAATGATTCTCAGGGATCAGGTCGATGTCGTGATATCGAACGGTGCATTCACAGGGCAGTTTGTCGGACAGGCGATTCGTGGTACCAATGCTCGCTGGATCGCACGCATTTCAGGCAATATCGCCAAAGGTCAGCGAAATATCCTGCAACGATTAGGATGGTGCTGGCTGGACCGGAATATTCAGCGGGCGACTGCGATTGTGGCGAATAGTGCCAATCTGACGCGCGAAGCACGAACACGCTGGCCAGGGCTGATTGAGCGAGCGGTCACCATTCCTAATGGGGTGGACATACCGCACTTAATATCTGCGTTGACTCAACCGAAAGAGTGGCGCGAGACCGAAAGGCCCCCTCGACCAATATTGCTCGCTGCTGGACGCCTTCATTCCCAAAAGCGCCCCGACATTTTTCTGCATACAGTTCGTATTCTGCAGAATAGCTTTGACTTCGAAGCCTATTGGTGCGGCGATGGGCCGTTGCGCGATGAAACAGAGCGATTGGTTATCGAGATGGGACTTGAAGGCTGCGTCAGAATCATCGGTTTTCGGTCTGACTTGCCGGCTTGGATGCGACGGGCTGCCTGTTTTGTCATGACCAGCGACCACGAAGGCTCACCCAATGTACTGGCCGAAGCAATGGCCATCGGTGTGCCGGTGGTCACCACTAACTGCGACCACGGTCCAGGCGAATTGCTGGCGGATGGGCGTGGCTGGTTGGCACCGGTTGGCGATTCAGCGAAAATCGCTGCGGCCATTGCCGAAGTTCTGTCGAATCCCGACGAGGCTCAACGTCGCGCGAGTAAGGCCCAACGCTGGGTACAGGAAAACCTGGATCTCAAGTCGATTGGAGCGTGCTGGAAGAAGTTGATCGATGACTGCCTTCAGTCTCAACCCCAGCAGGGCAAAAGCCCAGCAGGGAGGACCGCCTGATGTGTGGGTTCATTGGTGGAACGCTGATTTCAGACCGCTACGCGCAAGCAGCGGAACGTCTGCGGCATCGTGGACCCGATGCGGCTGGGATCTGGAGCGATCATCGAGTCACCTTGGCATTCCGTCGTCTGGCCGTGATCGATATCGACCAACGGTCGAATCAACCGATGATCAGTCCTGATGGAAATGTGATCATGGTCTTCAACGGCGAGATCTATGGGTTCCGCCGGTTGAAGTCGACGCTTGAGTCACATGGGTTTCGATTCGTCACGGAATCCGACACCGAAGTACTGATGAACGCTTACCTGCACTGGGGCGAACGTTTCGTCGACCAGATCGACGGGATGTTTGCCATTGCGATTTACGATCAGCGATCGCAGAAGATTACGCTCTGGCGCGACCGTGTCGGCATCAAGCCGCTCTACTACTTCTGGGACCAGAAGCAATTCGTGTTCGCTTCGGAAATTAAAGCCATTCTAGAGTTGCTGGAAAATCAACTACAACCCAACCTTGAGGCCTACTACGACTTCCTGACCTATCACGCGATCCCAGCTCCCAAAACCGGTTTCAAAAATGTCTACCAATTGTGTCCCGCGCACAGCATTCAGTTTGATCTGACCAACCAGCGGCTTGCCAGCCCAAGCCGTTACTGGGAATTGATCGTCGAGCCCGATCATCGGATGACTTACGAGTCGGCACAAGAACAGCTTCGTGAACATCTGAGTCGTTCCGTGCGTGATCAACTGATCGCCGATGTCCCGGTGGGATGTTTTCTGTCTGGAGGAGTCGACTCGAGCATTCTGGCTTATGAAGGGTCTCGCGCCACATCACAACTAAAAACCTTTTCAATGGGCTTTGTGGGGCAGCCGAGCGAGTTGCCTTATGCGCGGGAAGTCGCCGAACATCTGGGAACCGAGCATTACGAAAATGAGTTGCCAGCGGCAGCGATTGATTTCGAAAAGCTGAAGCAGTGGTTCGACGAGCCCTTCGGCGATACCTCAGCCTTTCCCACACATGCCGTCGCTGCCGCAGCGCGTCAGCATGTTACAGTGGCCCTGTCCGGCGATGGTGGTGATGAGTTGTTTGGAGGATATCGACGGTATCTGCAGGTCTCTGAGCGCACCTGTCGCTCAACTAGTTTCTTCGACTGGTGGGAACTCAAGAAGCAGCGGTTCGTTCATGGCCGATTGCCGCGCAAGGCGATGAACTATTTATCGTTGCATTTGGCTCCAACGCTTGGCCTGTATCTGAAGCTGATGTCGGGGTTGAGTTGCAGCGAAAAGCGTCCTTATGCAGAAGTCTTTGGAAT
>Ga0169931_10004786_pt1 | contig 20935 bp, 17 predicted proteins | sample Kivu_15m_20L_FD_129675 | JGI IMG/M metagenome (GOLD analysis project Ga0169931, IMG submission 129675) | Freshwater microbial communities from Lake Kivu, Western Province, Rwanda to study Microbial Dark Matter (Phase II) - Kivu_15m_20L... | ecosystem: Environmental > Aquatic > Freshwater > Lake... | reverse complement strand
CGACCTCGATATCGAATGCGTTTCGCTTGATCCACTACAACACACTCCGGCACCCGGCTGACTCCCAAAGCCTTCGCCACACTCAAGTCATAATCCTTTACCACTAAAAAAGGTATCGACTGATCGATCGCTTGCGCAGCCATATCTCGAATGGTATCGTCCAAACCCACATTCACCGAGACAAACGACACGTCGCTACCATCATAGCCCTGACTCAATTCAACCAACTTGGGAATCGATTTCCTGACAATAGGGCACTGCGGTGAAGTAAAGACAAAAACCAAAACCCGCTTATCACCCAATTCCGATAAACTGCGAGTCACACTGCGAACATCCTTGACGTAAAACTCGTCGACTTTGCTACCAACGGTAACGGATGCTGCGGTAGATGACTTCTCTTCACCAAAACCTAATCCGCTCAAACCACTGAAAATCACAGATAGCAACAACAACATGTAGCCTGATTTCATCATGGTCAACCTACTCCAGTTCGCTTGAAACCCATCGACTTGCAACCTTCGACTATGGTAACGGAAAGTGGGGGCTAAAGTAAACGCGCCGCGTCTGATTCGATCGCTAATCTCCCAAGTTCAACGGATGTTTCCCGACTAACATTTTATCCGCAAGTCATAAGGCCCTGTCGCATTAGCCTCGATCATCGGGATGTTCTGTGAACGCCAAGCGTCGGAATCCACCTAGTACCGGAGTGCGATTGCTGTGCCAATTTGCTACAATCCGCTTACAATTGAAACTGCTGCGTATCATCCCTCCGCATTTCAGCTGAAACGAAGATCCATAATAGCTTATCCAACTCCACTCGATCTCCCAATCTCCACTCGATTTCCCAACCCAAAAACTCCAATGACAAAATATGCGTTTGGCGTAATGCTATGGCTCCTGTTCTGCAGTTCCCTTTCGGCGCAACAACCTCCCAACATTTTGTTTGCCATCGCAGATGACTGGAGCGTTCATGCCGGCGTTTATGGGACACCTTGGGTCAAAACACCTAACTTTGATCGAATTGCCAAAGAGGGTTTGCTCTTCGCAAACGCCTACACACCGGCAGCGAAGTGCGCTACTTCACGAGCTTCCATTCTCACTGGTCGAAATATCTGGCAGTTAGAAGATGCGGGGAATCACCTTTGCTATTTCCCAGCGAAATTCACGGCATGGCCTGAAGTGCTACAAAGAAAAGGCTGGCATGTGGGTGTAACAGGGAAGGGGTGGGGACCAGGGATCGCCAAAGATGCCGCAGGCTTGGATCGACAAATGACAGGCAAACCTTTTCAATCTCGAAAAATTAAACCGCCAACTAAAGCGATTAACAACCTTGACTATGCTGCCAACTTCGAAGACTTCCTGAACAGCGCTCCACAAAATACTCCATGGTGCTTTTGGTATGGCAGTACGGAACCCCATCGCCGTTACGAATTTCGTACCGGCGAAACCAAGGGTAATAAAAAGGTTACGGATATCGATCGGGTGCCGAAATATTGGCCTGATACCGAATTGGTGCGACACGACATGCTCGACTACGCATTTGAAGTGGAGCACGTTGATTCACATCTTGGTCGAATGATCGCCGAATTAGAAAAACGCGGTCAATTAGATAATACGCTCATCATCGTAACCAGCGATCATGGCATGCCTTTCCCGAGGGTAAAGGGCTATGCATATTACGATTCCAATCATGTACCTCTGGCGATTCGATTTCCCCAAGCGATCAAATCACCAGGTCGCACGATCACCGATTTTGTCAGTTTTATCGACATTGCTGCAACCGTTCTCGACTACACTTCGATCGATCCGCAAAGCTGTGGCATGGAAAAGATCACTGGGACAAGTTGGCGTCCTATTTTTGAAAGCGAGCAGGCGGGCCGAGTTGTTGCAAATCGAGACCACGTCTTGATTGGTAAAGAGCGCTTCGATGTTGGCCGCCCCAACGATGCTGGCTATCCGATACGCGGTATTTTAAAAGATGACTTCCTGTATCTTCATAATTTCGAAGCGACTCGGTGGCCCGCCGGAAATCCGGAAACAGGCTACCTGGAAACTGATGGCAGTCCCACCAAAACGCTTATTCTCGAACTTGGTCGAAAGGAACGAGACGATCCTTTTTGGCAGTGGAATTTTGGTATGCGACCGCGCGAGGAACTTTATGCAATTCGCCAAGATCCCGATTGCCTGGAAAATCTAGCGAATGATGAAAAACATCAAGCGATCGCAGCAAAAATGCGCGAGGAAATGTTTGCGGAACTTAAGCTCCAAAACGATCCGCGGATGTTTGGAAAAGGAGATATCTTTGATCGATATCCTCCCATCGACGGCGTCAATTTCCATGCCGATTTTCTGCAAGGAAAGAAACCGAAAGCCGGCTGGGTGAACGATTCGGATTATGAATCACAGCCTATCGTTCCCAAACCATGACCTCTGTTTAAAAGGACGTCTTCCAAACTTGCGGTGTCCAAAAATAAGTTTTCCAGGCATCCTTGGTAGAGCATTCGCGAACTAACATGTGGTCTTTCTCCAATTCGAAATAGAGAAAAGCCTGCGCGTCGCTTTTGAAATGGCTTGAATTGTCGACATTGAAAACGTTCAGACCTTCAGCACCTTTTTTATTGGTTCCCTGCCACTTGTAAACATCTCTTACATGCGTATGTCCATGCAATAACCCGGCGACTCGATATGGCGCGAGCGTTTTGTAAAAGGCTTGAAGGTCGCAGGGGTGCCATTCGCGATTTCGGTTGTCTGGATCATCCTCACTGCAGGCGACAGAATATCGAGCTAAGTCAATATGATGAGTGAGTATGACCGGCCGTCCACTCGATCCAACATTTGCCCTTAGATCTTCCACTAAAAAATCTAAGCTGTCCGCTGGTGCGTATCGTCGCTTCTGTTTTCCGGCTGGCTGCTGCCCAACAACAATTCCGAGATTGACGAAATGGACATCACCCCAATCCCACGAAAGCATAAGTCCGTTGGCGGAAGTATTTCCTAAACCTTTTTTAACGCGAGCTCGATTGCGTTCTGCGATCCCATCCATTGCATAGCCAACGGCTTGCGGACCATCGTGGTTGCCATGAACTTCGTAAACTGGGCAATCCGGTAAGCCGACAATACCCTGGATATCAAAATCATCGCAGTAGGCTTTCCACTCCGTCTCCTGCATTTGCTTGTGCATCTTCCCATTCTTATCACCACTATCGATGATATCACCTGCGTGCAGAATTCCATTGGGCTTGGCAACCGTTCCACCACCCGCAACCTCTGGAATAACCGTGCCCGGTAAACGATTCAAGGTGTTGATGAGCGCTGAAGTGACTAGACGGGAACGACTATCCAGTTCATCGGTTTGCTGCTCGTTGGCGAGATAGTGTGTATCGCCAATAAGAAAAAATCCGGTTCTACTTGAGTCAGCTTGCGCCGCGAGACTGGGCTGTCTCAGAGAAAAAGCGAGCCCTGCCCCGAGGGCTAAAAATTCGCGTCTTGGCAAAACCGAAGCAGAAATGTTATCCTCGGACCGCATCGCTGAACTCCAATCGATACAACTCTCTCTTTCAAGGACCAAAAGCCACCATTCGTTCTACTTGAAGAATGACCAACTTAGGCGAAAATACTCAATCAATCTATGACAGTTGGGGTGACATTCTCGCCGAAATCGGGACGTTTTTTGGATACGGCAGAAATCTCGCTCTTTCCTCGGACAAAAATACATTATTCTATTAGGACCAGCCTGCGACATGAATCGGTGGCTCCCCGCTGCCGTGGGTTTCTCCTTTGTGGATCATATCATGATCAGAAAATTTCTTCGGACACTAGGGCTCGTTGCTTTTTTTTATTCTCTGACCCATACAAGCACCGAACTTTTAGCGGAAGAAACTGTCAGCTACGATCGCGATGTTCGGCCGATTTTGGCGGAGAATTGCTTTTCCTGCCACGGCTTTGACGAAAAAAATCGCGAAGCCGATTTGAGACTCGATACGCGCCAAGGGGCGGTTGACCAAGGCAAAGTGATCCTTGTCGGTCAAACCGACCAAAGCCCATTGATCGAGCGGATTCATTCCAACGATATCGAACTTGTTATGCCACCCCCTGAGTCGGGAAAAAAATTATCGGATGAACAAAAGAGTTTGCTGAAACGCTGGATTGATCAGGGGGCTGTTTACGAACAACATTGGGCGTTCCAAAAGCCGACTAAAAAAGAGCTACCCGCGGTCGAGAACGTCGAACATCCGGTCGACTTATTCGTTCGTCAGAAATTATTAGAACAACAGCTGACTCCTTCCGAACTTGCAAAGCCTTCGACTTTGATACGGCGAGCTTCTCTCGATTTGATCGGACTCCCTCCCTCGCCCCAAGAGATTCAGGAATTTGAAACCGCCGCTGCACAAGACCTTCCCAAGGCGTACAGCGAACTGATCCAACGCCTGCTTGCCAGTCCCCATTTTGGAGAACGTTGGGGTCGCTGGTGGCTTGATCAAGCGCGTTACGCAGATAGCCATGGCTATTCAATCGATGCGGAAAGAGAAATTTGGAAGTATCGAGATTGGGTGATCAACGCCTTCAATGAGAATAAACCTTTCGACCGATTTACTATCGAGCAACTCGGTGGCGACTTGCTCCCTGAGGCGACAGTAAACCAGAAGATCGCCACTGGCTTTCACCGCAATACCCAGATCAATCAAGAAGGGGGCATCGACCCGGAACAATTTCGCATGGATAGCATTTTCGATCGTGTCGCCACGACCGGAAACGTTTGGCTTGGACTCTCCATCGGCTGCGCGCAATGCCATACGCATAAGTTTGATCCCATCACACAAAAAGAATATTATCAGCTTTTCGCTTTCCTGAATAATCAGGATGAAACATCGCTCAAAGTCTATCCTGAAGAAGTCAATGCAGATCAGTTAAGTAAGGAGAGAAGTCAACTTGAAAGTGAACTGACAAAGGTATGGAAAGAGCACGAAGCCGCATTTTCAAAATGGGAAAAAGAACTTACCGATGAGCAACGTAAAGCTTTACCGGAGCAAACCACGAAACTGTTGGCGATCAAAGATGACAAGCGAAAGATTACAGAACGTGCTCAATTATTGATCGAAGCGGGTGTCGCAGCGAAAGATGGACTTGCGACAAAGCTTGCCAGAATCTCCGCGATTGAAGCCGAATTGAACAAGGGTGTTTCCACGTTGGTATTGTCCGAACGCAAGACACCCCGCGATACCTTTGTGCTGATCAAAGGCGATTTCACACGACCGGACGAGAAAGTGCAACCGGGGACCTTATCGGTCCTTCACCCGCTACAGTCGCAGAATGCGGATCCGAATCGACTCGACTTCGCAAATTGGATTGTCAGTTCAGATAATCCGCTGACATCTCGAGTCATTGCGAATCGCGTTTGGCAGCAACTCTTTGGGAAAGGGATTGTGGAAACAGAAAACGATTTTGGTTTACAGGGAACTTCGCCCAGTCATCCGGAGTTGCTCGATTGGTTAGCGGTCGATTTCCGAGAAAGCGGTTGGAATTTCAAAGAATTGCTTCGAACCATCATGACTTCTCACACTTACATGCAAAGTTCTACACATCGCCAGGATGTTGCCGCCGCCGACCCACTGAATATTTATTTGGCCAAACAAAATCGGTTGCGACTAGAAGCGGAAATTGTGCGCGATGTTGCGTTGAGCGCAAGCGGATTGCTGACACCCAAGCTCTACGGACCGCCAGTCCGTCCACCTATTCCGGAAGGCATCATGACCGTCGGACAATCCCAACGCAAATGGGTCGCCAGTCAGGGAGAGGATCGATATCGACGCGCCATCTACACGTTTTTATATCGCGTGACACCACCACCAGCCCTCAATGTGTTCGACGCACCTGACGGCTTGAGCAGTTGCACTCGACGTATCCGCAGCAATACGCCGCTGCAAGCTTTGACACTGTTGAATGATCCAGCATTTTTCGAGTTTGCTTTGGCGATGGAAAAGCGAATAAAACAGGAAGGGCTCGAAACGTGCTTTATTCGCTGTACATCTCGCAAGCCATCCGCAGAAGAATTACAACTCATCGGTTCGCTCGACTCATTGAATGCTGCTCGTGCCTTGTTGAATTTAGACGAAACATTGAATCGAGAATAATGTCATGAAGCCATCGAATGAAGATTATCGTTTACGCGACATCACTCGACGCCATCTCTTTGGCGAATGCGCCATGGGAATTGGTTCTATCGCACTCGCCTCGTTGCTCGCTGAAAAAAAGCTCAACGCAACGGACAAGGATTTGTCTACCAAAAATCCTCTGCAGCCCAAGAATGGACATTTTCCTGCCAAGGCAAAGAACGTGATCTTTCTTTTCATGGCGGGTGGACCATCGCAATTAGAAACGTTCGATTACAAACCAAAGCTGAATGAACTCAGTGGTAAACCTATTCCTGAAAGCTTTATTGCGGGGAAGCGATTCGCTTTCATGTCGAGCAGCCATCGGACGGATTTGCTTGGTTTTCATCCCAAGTTTCAACAATACGGTCAAAATGGAACGTGGGTCAGCGACTATTTGCCAAACATCGGGGGCATTGTCGATAACATCACCATGGTCAAGACATGCAAGACGGAACTGTTCAATCATGCTCCTGCCAAGCTATTCATGAACACGGGGAGCGGGTTGTTTGGCAGACCGAGCTTGGGAGCTTGGGTAACCTACGGGATTGGTAGCGAGTGTGATAACCTGCCCGGATTTGTGGTATTGCAAAGTGGACCTCGTGGACCTCGGGGAGGTGCCATGCACTGGACCAGCGGAATGCTCCCCACAACGTATCAAGGCGTTCCACTGCGCAACCAGGGTGATCCGATACTGAATCTATCCAATCCGGCAAATGTAACGAGCGACCAACAACGGCAATTGATCGATACGCTCAAGCAATTGAATCTCAAGAAACTTGTTGAATCCGGCGACCAGGAAATCGCGACGCGAATCAGCGCCTACGAGATGGCTTATCGCATGCAAAGCAGTGCGCCTGAGTTGATGGACACAAGCTCCGAGTCCCAAGAAACTTTGGAGTTGTATGGTATTAAAGATCCGAAAGAGACAAGCTACGCTCGTAATTGTTTGTTAGCTCGAAGACTCGTGCAGCGGGGCGTGCGGTTCGTGCAGCTGTATCATACCAACTGGGATCATCATGGAGGCGCGACCGAGAATTTAGAAAAGCACATGCCCGAAATATGTAAAGAGATCGATCAAGCGACTGCTGCGTTGGTTAAGGATCTAGATCGACTCGGGATGCTGGAAGAAACACTCGTTATTTGGGGAGGCGAGTTTGGTAGAACTCCAATGGGCGAAGTGCGAGATTCCACTGGGCGCAATCATCATATCGATGCCTTCACGATGTGGTTCGCGGGTGGTGGGTTTAAACGTGGACAAGTTTATGGTGAAACAGACGAGTTCGGTTTTGGAGCTGTGAAAGATCCAGTCCACGTTCGAGACATCCATGCTACGATACTTCATCTTTTAGGATTGGATCATGAAAAACTATCGGTGCGGTTCCAGGGGCTCGACGTTCGTTTAACGGGGGTTGAAAAAGCGCACGTCCTAAGTTCTTTGATCGCGTGATAGGGTCGTGGGGTCAAGGTCGACCGCGTTTCCATTATTAACCGTCAGCACTGCCTGAATTTCTTCGGTAAAGGGAGAAGCCGAATGTTTTTTTCGGAATCGCGCCTAGCGGGAAGGAAAATCTGGCCAGACACCGTATGCTACGCATCCCTAACGCGTTTATTGGAAATTTTGTAGCCAAAACAACTCTATGAGCCACACACCTTCGTCCGACCTCGCGGTCTCGCTTCGCTGCGTCACGAAATGCTTCGGATCGCAGACCGCTGTGAACGCTGTCGATCTTGAGATTCCGCAGGGTTCAATCCATGGAATTATTGGTCCCAACGGGTCAGGCAAAACCACCACCCTTCGCATGATCTTACGTATCTACCGTCCCGATTCGGGAACGGTTACTGTTCTCGGTAAAGATCTGGGGGAGGCGGCCGATGATCGCGTGGGTTACTTGCCGGAAGAACGTGGCCTGTATCATCGTATGAAGGTCAGAGACGTCTTGCGTTACTTTGCTATGTTAAAAGGACATCATCGACCAGATCGCGATATCGATCGTTGGTTAGAACAACTTCAAGCAACCGAGTGGTCTCACAAAAGGATTGAACAACTTTCGAAAGGGATGGCTCAAAAAATCCAATTTATTGCGGCCGTTGTTGCCAATCCAAGATTGGTCATCTTGGATGAACCCTTCAGCGGTCTTGATCCGGTCAACATGGAGGTGCTGCGTGATGCAGTCCTTGAGCTGCGTCGTCAGGGGACAACGGTACTGCTCAGTACTCATGATATGGATGTGGCAGAGCAAATGTGCGACCGCATCTTCATGATCTATAAAGGAAAAAAAGTTCTCGATGGTACCCTGCAAGAAATTCAAGCGGATTACGGCGAGCCGATTCTGAGAATCAAAATGGCTCAGGCGGTAACACCCAACTTCCAGCACGCTTCATTCTCGCAATTAATCGATGGAGTAACGGCTAATGGTCCCTACTACGATATTCGCCTAAAATCAAACGAAGGTCGGTATGCAGTGCTGAAACAATTGGTTGAGCAAGGCGATATAGAGCATTTTGAAACAGCCAAGCCGACTCTGCACGATATTTTTGTGCGAATCGCTCGCCCATCCGCAGCTGAAGATAACTGAGTACAGAAACTCTCCACTCAACATTGAACACAAGATATGAATAAAATACTGATCATTGCTCGGCGCGAATATTTGGCGATGGTGGCCACGAAAACGTTTTTGATAACACTGGTAATGATGCCGGTTCTCATGTTTGGTGGGCTCATCCTTATCCCAACTCTATCCAAGATTACCGGTGGCCAGACGAGATCGATCATGGTTGTCGATGGGACTGGTAAATTGGGCGATCTTTTGAAGACGGCAGCAGAAGCCAGGAACAAGACGATTGCCGAAAATCAATCTGCCAGGGAAAATCAATCTGCGGACCCCATGAATACCTCAGACATCTTTGACCTGCAAATGGTCGACGCTTCCACATTCAACGACGAGACTCGATTGGCATGGAGCGATGACATTCGCAACGGAAGACTTTATGCGTTTGTTGAAATACCCTCGGATCTTTTTTCAACCAAGACTTTGCCAACGACCAAATTTGTGAGTCAGGACTCAGCGATATCCGAAGCTCGTATGTGGATGGAGGCAGTCCTTGACCCTCTGGTTCGCCAGGAGAAAGCAAAATCACTGGGCCTCGATCCACAGTTGGTACAACTTGCAACGAGCCCGCTGCGTCTTTCGCCCACGATGCCTTATGAACAAAGCCAGACGAGCGATGCGACAGGCGGTGGTATCACGGCCAAGGAGAAGCCATTTGATTTGTCGACTTTTTTCGCCCCGTTCGGCATGATGATGCTCATGTTTTTGGTAATTTTTCTTGCGGCACAGCCGATGCTCGAGAGCGCCATGGAGGAAAAGTCTCAACGCATTGCCGAAGTTTTGCTCGGTAGCGTGACTCCGTCGCAATTGATGACAGGAAAACTGCTCGGCAATGTGGCCGCCTCACTTTTAGTTTTTTCCTTGTACGGCATTGGCGGTTACGTGATCGCCGTCCGACAGGATATGCAGGATTTGATTCCACTCCATTTAGTTCCCTGGTTCGTAGTCTTTCAGGTGCTGGGAGTCCTTTTCTTCAGTTCGATTTTTATGGCGATCGGTGCCAGCGTCCGCGAACTGAAGGAAGCTCAAAGTCTCTTGTTGCCGGTATGGTTAGTCATGATGTTGCCAATGATGGTCTGGTTTATCGCCGTGCGTGACCCGCTCGGGCCTGTATCGGTAAGCTTATCCCTGTTTCCGCCAAGCGCACCGATGATGAATATTTTGAGAATGGGAACAGGTACAACGATTCCATTGTGGCAGCCGATTTTAAGTTCCATTTTGTTAGGAGTTTCAACAGCCGGCGTGATATGGATGGCAGGCCGCGTGTATCGCACAAGTATGCTGCGCAATGATTCGGTCAAGACGCTGGCGCAATTTATTCAGCGGATCGCAGTACCAGCACCGAAATAAACAGTACGCAGTCAGGACGATTAAACCGACACTAACGCGTTTGGATGATGAAGGCTAAAGTAGCGAATCGATCGTGGCAAATAGGACCATCACTGCTCCGATACAGAGCTTGCCAGCGGTGCCAAGCAATTTGCCCAACGCCGCTCCTTCGCCGATATGAGCACCTTCCTCGAACGTTTTTCCCTTCCACATCTCGCCAGCTACCGCGCCACCGTAAGCGCCTAAGGCACCTCCCAACAGGGCACCAATGACAGGACCTAGAATCGGAATTGGCACGGAGATCACCGCGCCAAGAATGCTGCCTGCCATAGTCCCGACCACTGCCAAAGCCATCCCACGGCGACTGCCACCTCTTTTACCAGCAACGGCGGCACCAGCGGCGAATTCCACCACTTCACCAATAGCTGCTAACGCACAGAGAAACGCAACGCTCCACCACCCGATGCCCTGTCCATTTTCCTCCGGCAAAAAATAGGCATAAATCGCCGCAAAGACAACAATCAACCAATTGCCGGGCAAGGAAATAATGTTGGTCAACCAAGCGCTGCTATTGGCCAACGCCAACAAAAGAACCCATAAATAATACACCGTTCTGCCCCATTTTGTTTTGCCCAGTCCGCTCTACGGCCCCGAGCGCTCTGGCGACTTCGTGAAGGTTAGCCGGGCAATTTCGCGTTGTGATAGATTTCCTGAACATCATCGCATTCATTGAGCATGTTCATAAACTTTTCGAACATCGGTAAATCGTCGGCAGTAATCTCTGTTCGAGTTTGAGGAATAAAACTTATCTCTTCAACTTCTAATTCGATTTTCGGAAACGTTTCTTGCAAAGCTTGCTTGGCTTTGAAAAATTCCGTGGAAGGAGCAAAAACGGTGATCTGTCCATTTTCCGATTCCACATCGGTGACATCGACATCAGCATTCATGAGGGCTTCCAGAACGGAATCGCTGTTGTCACCCTTAAAAGAGAGCACTGCCAAGTGGTCAAAGAAATGAGTGACCGAATTGGGAGTTCCCATTTTCGATCCCGTTTTGGTAAAGCAATTGCGAACGTCGGTAATCGTGCGATTATTATTGTCCGTCAAACAATCGACGATAACGTAACATCCACCCGGCCCAAATCCTTCATACCGAGAGGTCGTGAAGCTTTCTCCACCCGCGCCGGTCGCTTTATCGATCGCTTTCTCGATCACATGACTCGGTACCTGCTCCCGTTTAGCCCGATCGATGATGCTCTTTAAAGCTGGATTCGCGACCGGATCGGGAACGCCATTTTTGGCGGCAACATAAATTTGCTTTCCGAATTTCGAATACAACTTCGACTTCTGCCCGGCCGTCTTGGCCATCGAATTTTTTCGTACTTCAAACGCTCTTCCCATGATACATTCCGCCGTTGAGCCCCACTGGAAACTAAGTCCTATCGCGATTCCAAACACCCCGGCAACACTGGGTCACGTCTGAGGGATGCCTGAAAATTACCAACCCTCAATTGTCTAATCCCATGCAAGGTTCTAAAAGGGGTATTCAATTTTTTCCGAGGGTAATTGTGCCCCCCCATCCTCTACAGCCCGAAATTGAGGATTTTTAGCAGGTTTTAAGGCATGTTTTTGGGGACTACTGGGCAATGTGTCCCAGATCGAGGCGACTCGCGCCGCCCCGCGGTTTGCCGCGAACTGATTATCGGGCGATGGCCGAGGGTTGAGCCGATCGGCAAAACCGTGGCTACCGCCAGCGGCTAATGAGGTCGGCTAATGATTTTCGGGTAGGCTATAACCGGATCTTGTTTTGCCTGCCTAATTTTGATTGCGAAAGCTGCCCCCCGATCCACGACAACAAAAGGATCGCAAACGTAAAGATCCGCGGTGCCAAACGGATTCAACTCAAACAGTCAAAGGTCGCCCCCACACTCGCACACATCGAGAACATACGCCGCCGCGGGCGATGGGATCCGAACATCCACTTCAGTTCTCTGGCCATATGTACGGCATATCCCAACGAGCCATGGAAAAGGACCGCAGATGTTGGGATGCGACGCGGGACGCATTCATATCACCCTTCGTCGGATCAGCGGCAGAACTCTATTTCTTCTTGTACTTCCAGCGACGATAGCAGCGAGTCAGAAAGCGATGCATTTTGCTGTTACCCTGCCAGAAGCGGGCCAACGTTGGATTGGCAAAATAGGGCAGTATCTTGCGAGTATACGCAGCATCGATTCCGAGTGTAACCATCGATGAGTAGGGGTTACAACGCGGCGGTAAAGAATGATCCCGATAAGTCTTTCCAAGTTCAACGTCCTCCGCCTGATTCCAAAATATCAATTCGTTCAGAGGCAACTCGCGAAGAGTGGCCGTTTTGACAATCATGACTCCGCCATTGATATACTGGCGGGGCAACACATAGTTGATGTCCACGCAATCCAGCGACGTATTCCATGTCAATTCGGGCTGCGACAAAGCGCAGTAATCGGGGAAATGCTCCCCCGACTCGTAACGCTGCGTCACGGTAAGGTAATCAAAATCGTAACCATACTTTTCGAAACCCGCAAAGAAGCCTGAATCCAATCGGTACCTATCGTGCACCAAGCATAAATTCGGCTGCGTAGCCGCTAATGCAATTTGGTTTTTCTTTTTGCAAATTTCTGCATAATCCTCTCGGACTTCGACATCGAGGTAACGAAGTCGGTATTTTTCAAACGCTGATAACCTTGGCCCACAGACGATGATCTCGGCATCCTCCCCTCCAGGTTGCGATCGAATGGAATCAAAAAAAGCTCGCAAATTATCGACGCGCACTCCTTGCGTTAATACTCCAAAAGTCCACCCCCTTTGTTGATATCGCTCGCAATCATCGCGTTCGATCTCCAGCACAACACACCAATCTTTACCGATGCGAAACTCACTTTCCACTTTCGCACGCATTCCATATCGCCGACCCATAAAATGTTTTAGTTGAAAGATTGAGAAGTGCTTAGTTTCTCGAAAACGCAACACAATTCTGCCTCGCTTTGTCAACAAGCGCAGTACTTCGTCCAAGACCAGATCAACTTGACGCGAATCGATCAGGCCCAAGTTGACATCGTAAACCCATACGGTAGCGTAACGACCATGATGCAACGCTGGTGCGCGGAGATTCGGCTGTTCCCAAAGATTTAACGAAGCAAGCTTAGGCCAAGGACTTTTTCCGAACCAAACTTGTGGCTTCTCTTCCTGAGCAATGGGAGCGAGTTGTGTTGGCAATTCGGTTGTCATGGCCACTTCACCTTTCGCAGGAATTTGCGCACAACGTTCCAGCGGCAGGCTCTCAAAGCTGGCGTACTTCCAGCGCGATTTGCAAAAGACCGCCATTCATTTTCAAAGTGCGTTTTCTCGGGAAGATTCGTTGTGAGAAAACGCTCAGGCAAAACGATACCATTGGCTTTACCATCTACGACCCACCAATTTGTTGCCAAACTCCACTCCGACATCAGAATACTGGAATAGCGAAACCTTCGCGCATCTAGCTTCGCTTCCGAGAAGCCTTTGCTGAGCAAATATTGTATCCAAATATATTGCTCGGGGACCAAAGCGATTCGGCTTGCAGCAGATTGATGGGACTGAACCAAGGGAGCACTCCACAGGTCCAGCAGATCGCTGACCAGACCGAAATGAAAAATATCACTTGGATGAAACAAATAATTGCTTTTTGCTGCATCTCGGAAATAAATCGATGTTGACAGCACACGTTCTCGAAATAGGGAAGCGGGACGTAGCCTCGCATCTGCGAGCATCGCAGCGTAAGCTTGAAGGAAAAGAGTATTTACTAAAGAGGTATCCAGACGCATACGGACAGCGTGCGATCGACTGGCAGCTTTTAGTCCGCCAAGAACAGAGGTAAGCTGTCGGTCGATATTGGACTTCGAGTCCCAACCGAGTGTCGTTGTACCTGGATCGTCCAGCTCAAGGAATTGATCGACACTTGACAAACGATCCTTGACATCGCTCCCCTTCCAAGTGACAACGATCAATTCGCAACCTGGGAGTATATGCTTGACGTGAGCTATGTTTTCAGCAATCACGTTTAGATTCGCGGGCGAGATTGGGCCCTGCATGACGACAGATATTTCGGCCGTTTCGATCATATTCGTCATGCAATCTAAATCTTGGGGGCCGAGTTAAGTTGACTTGCCACTGAGTTTCATACACTGGCTCTTTATCCAATAAAATCCTGCATGCTGATCTGCTAGCCAGCGGGAAATCAGAAGTCATGTCCATCGTTGAAGGGGAGGAGCGGATTTTGATCGATCCAACGATCTTGATAAGTGATCATCGTTCCCGGAAACAAATAGATAAATTCGTTGGCGCGTTGAATGCGACGGCAGAGTTCTACGTCCTCATGTTCGTTCCAGAACAAGTCCTCAGCCCACGGAAATTTCTCCCAGAACGATTTTCGCAACATGGTCACACCGCCAGGCACATAGGAGTATCGCGAGTAGTCCCGAAAATTGAGCAAGCCACCTTCACTCCAAGTGTAGTTCAAACCTCGAACAACGGCCCAGTCCAACGCCCGCTTGCCGTCCTTCAAAACCGTCTTGGGTGAAGCGATCCCGTAACCATGGCCCCATTGCTGAAATGCATCGAAGAAGTTTGCTGAAAACTCATAGCGATCATGACATACAATAATGTCGCTGTACTTCGCTTGACCACAGATCAAATTCTTCTTGCGTGTGATCCAACCATACTCGTAGGGATCACTGAAAACAATTTGTTTCAGATCTGTCTTAATTCCGGGCAGAACGACTTCCTTAGGCGAGATCGTAATGATCTCAAATGGAAAGGGACAATACCTTTGTGCGGTCTCAACCAACGCGGTCAATTCTTTGATTCGCTCGCCGAGCGTTAGCACTCCGATCGAAATACCGCTGATCGGCTCGGTGTACCATGCTGCCGCGGATGCAGTGCAGCGATAACGTATAGTCCACAAAGAGCGGCCTAACTTGGTACCCTCCTGCGGGCTTCGATTTTGGGAAAGAAACTCAAAGCGACCAGGTGCGAATTGGTTTAGAACGGCCTTCAGTCCAAACCAAGTCATCTGCTCATTATCATGAAAGAAAAACTCGACCTCCGTCCCCGGCTGAACGTACTTTAAGCACTCAAGCAAACTTCGTCCGAAGAAACGATTTTTGCATATATGGTTGATTCGAATCCTTTTTGCCTTTCCGATTTGCTCACGCATCGGCCACGTGTTTAGACGGTTGTCAAACGCTTTTACATAGAGGGCTTTGTTGGGAGTTTCTCCTTCATCGCCGTAAAACGGAGAAAGTGTCAGGTCAGGGATCCATTGCTCCGCTTTGCCCCCGTCGCGCTGTACGATTGGATCAATTTGAAATTGAGCCTTTCCTTTGCCACGAATTCGCCTCCACAAATGCGATAAGGTTTTCTTGCGAAGCCGTCGCCCCTTGGGTCGGTAGCAGCGATTTTGCACTAACCAGGGAATTGATTGAAAGTAGGCTTTAAAGTCGAGTTGCTCACAGTCCAGAAAAAGTCTTTGACGGCAGTAGAATTCGCCGCGATCGAAAAAAGAGTGGCGAATATCTGGATCCTCAAACAAACGGGAGTGCTCGCCCGGAAGGGTCTCTCGCCATTCTTTCATCAGCGCTTGATGTTCTAAATAATGATTTTTCCATTTCATGGATGTGGTGGACTCTTTATGCAATCGCCATGCGAAAAGTCCAGCCGTGGCATAGGCGACCTGTTCGTTTCTTCGGCCACACCACAGCAGCAATTTGGCAAAGAGTTCCCAGTCGCACAAAAAGCTCCAGTCATCTCGCATACCGCCAACCGCTTCCAGAGCCTCGCGCCGAAAGACGGTCCCCGAAGGCAAAGCGGTCGAGACAGAGAGAAACTCTTCGAAGTATTGATAAGGTTCGACAAAACGAATCAGTGGTGACGTGTTCCAGGTAATTTTCTCGTCTAGCTGAAACGGAATACAATCTTGGAACAAAAGCGAAAGAGGCGCAAACTTCTCAAAGCTTTCACATTCCCAGGTCAAACAATCGGGATGCAAGATATCGTCGCTATGCAGAATCCGTACAAGAGAACCTCTTGCCGCCCGTAAACCTTGATTTGTGTTTCGCGCCTGTCCCAAGCCAGGTTCTGTGAAAAGATACTGTGCGAGTCGACCGGTTTCTCTTTGATACTTCTCCAGCCGCTGCTGAATCGCTCGGCTATCTTCGGCTTTCTTGGAGTCATCGGCAACGATCAGCTCGAAATCGGTCAATGATTGCTGCTGGAGTGAATCGATCGTTTTCTGATAAAGATCAACTCGCGAATGAGCTGGAACGACAACGGAAAGCTTGGGTAGTTTGGTCATGATCTTGATTATGATTCACGTCGATTGGCAGCAAAGTGGTAATAGGTCATCAACGATCCTAACAGTATTGCCGGGCTATAATTTCGCGGCACTCTTGTATGATTCGCAGATCGATATTCCGACTGACCACGACCAGTCGATTACGAGTATTTATAGAATGTATATCGCCGCCTATTCGTTGGGCAGCATGAAAAACACCTTTCGCGACCGCTTCGCACTGCGTGTCGTGAAACATCATGATACAACGTTCAAGGTTCATGTAGGGGACAACCGCATCAATATCCAAGCAAGGTTGCTGACCGAAGTGCCCGCCATCGATAAAGGCAAAATCCAATACTTTTCCTTCCAATAGACTCGGAATACTCGCAGGACTGAATCCGACTTCGTAACGCACCGTATTTTCGATACCGAGTTCCTTGGATCCCGTGAGCGCGAATTTTAGGCCCTCTGGTAACTTCTCCCAGTCGCCGCTCTGCCTCAACTCAAGAAACATTTCGGCTCGTTTCCTGGCCGTCGCCTCGTCGTAAATGAAATTCTCTTCAGCTTCCTCGACATACGCATCCACGCTAACCAACTGGCCACCATTTTTTTTGAAGGCCATGCCAAGATAAAAACTGCTGTAGCCAAATGCCGTAGCAATCTCATACCCGTTTAAAAGCTTGGCATCTGTAACCAACTTGTAGAGTATTAAACCCTCCTCATCGGTCAGGGAGTAAGGGAATACACGATTCTTGAGCTTGTGCATCCAGTCGAGATCGCCCAAGGGTTCGTGGCCTGGAAAGAGTATTCGATCCAGTTTTGCCTGAATCGGCAACATCCGCACCACCACCTCATCGACTAGAGCTTGTCGACGTGGATCATTCAAAGGCAAGCATGCCATCTTACCAAATTCGAAATTGAGATGTTCGACTCGTCCATTGACGTAGTCTACGTAACCCCGCAAGGTTGATTCGCTTTTTTGCAATTCGGATTGCAATTGCACTTTAACCTTCGCTTCTGCCTCGATGTCCCGCTGCAGCCGGAGCGTCTGGTCATTTAAGCGGGCAATATCGTTGCGAAGCAGTTTAATATCTCGGCGATTGCGTCGAATTCCAACAACGGCGAATACTGCAACCACAATCAAGGGAATCAACAGCATCAACCATTGACTTGCATTCGCAAAAAACAGCATGGACACACTCACCCATCATTAAACCGAGATAATAGGAGGCCCCACCACACTATTGCCGCAAACGCGTCATATCAACTCGCGACCGGAAATATCCGAGCCATCATATAAAGCGAAACTATGCGACCTGCTTCTGACCGCTATGACGAAAAGGCAGTAGAGCTTTGGCACATATGGGGTTCTTCAGAAACGCTTCCAAATCTTCAGGAATACCGATTCCATACATGCCATTACCTTCGCTGCCGATATTATAGTAGCCTAAGATTTGGCCTTCTTCGATCAGTTGGTTGTAGGCTGGAGCGACATAGAATTCGTTGTTGACTCGCAAATTGCGTTCGATCATCGATTCGGCAGCTCGCACAAAATCACGGCCCCTACGGTAATTGTAAATGCCAACGGTCGCTTCTTTGGATACGACTTTCTTTTCAATCACCTCCGTGATCCGATTCGAATCATCCAGTTTGACGTAAGACCATTTTGGATCATTGGCAGTCATCGTCATGATCAAACCGTCTATGGATTTGCAATCGAACTCGGCCAAGTAGTCGTTAATGTCTAGATCAACCCATTGGTCACTGTTGGCGATCATTAATGGATCATCGTTGTTGATAAACTCCGCGGCTAACAAGACCGTGCAGGCAGCCCCCTGAGTTACGCCATGGACATTGATCACTTCGCAGTCTGGAGCAACCTGACGCAAAATTTTGTCGACACCATATTTTTCCTGGTGGACTTTTTGCGTTATGAAAACAAAGCGATGTGGAATCTTCGGCCGTAAGTTACTGACAACCAGTTGGATCATCGGAACCCCAGACACTGGAATCAACGGCTTTGGTAATTCATAGCCAGCTTTCGCAAACCGACTCCCCATTCCTGCCATTGGCACAACAATCTGGAGCATCCGTAAATCCTTTCACGCTTGGCTTGATGCTAATGTTTAACAGAAATATTTAATCGAGATACTTATCGTTGGGAACACTGGGGCGTTTAACAACGACCGTTACCGTCGGCTCCAACGCTTCGAAAGACGTCGAATCACCTGGAGCGAGATGGATAATACTCCCTGCACCAAACTCCTGCCCGCACATCATCACGCGGCCCGTTGCGATCACCGTCACTTCTTCAGCGACCTTATGGTGATGTGCCGCTTCCTTTGCGCCAGCAGGATAAATCTTAACACCCACTTCGAACTCGGATGTCGAGATGATCGTAGGTTCAAAATGGCCTACAAACCATCCCCCTTTCATGTCCGAAAGTTGATGCACTTTCAAAGATGCCACTCCATCAAATCAGTCACATTCCGTCGCTAGCTGACTCACGGTGAGGAGCATAGCAACTCACGAAACGCCCCAAAAGAGCAGTTTGCCACCAAAACATGCCATGTCAAGCTGGGGTGTGACAGAACCTAAACCCACCCCAACTCTCCATTTACCCCACAGCCCCCACACTAAGCGTTGTCTTGTTGTCATTCGACATATAAATGGGCTACAGCTATAAATTTTGGGACACTTGAGACTCCGACTTGCCTAGCCCCCAGTTTTCCAGCCAAAGCCGAACCCGTCACATTGGCGTTTCCTCGCTTGTGCAGAATTGATCTGGACCTCACCCACTAGATTTTCTAATTAGTTTTTGACAGAGAATTCGCGGAAGGATTCTCGCTACTCAATAGTCATCTCATTGTCGGCAGGAAGCCTCAGGATGAGTGGTGTATTGGACAACTCGAATCGGGTTCAGCATGCGTGCGAGGAATCTGGTCGCAGTACCCCAGAGCGTCGCGCTCGATTGCAGCTGATTGCCCATCGCGGCTTGTGGGTAAAACCGATCGAGAAGAACAGTGTCGGCGCATTTGACGCTGCACTATCCCACGGTTTTGGTATTGAAACGGACGTGCGCGATCTCGGAAGCAAACTGGTGATCAGTCATGACATCCCGAATGATCAATGCCAAACTTTGGAAGCATTTCTCGAGCAATATCATCGCTCGGGAGCCAATACAACGCTAGCGATTAACATTAAATCCGACGGCTTGGCTCATGAATTGAATCAATGGTTAAATCGCTTTTCCGTCCGCAATTATTTTGTATTCGATATGTCCGTCCCAGATTCGCTGCACTATGCCAAACTCGGCATGACTCTTTACGCTCGCCGCAGTGAATATGAACCGGAATCCTCTCAGCTCGATTTGGCCCAAGGGGTTTGGCTGGATGGTTTTCATGACGAATGGTTTACCGCAAAAGAATGGGAAAAATATCTGTTGCAAGGGAAGGGGGTAGCTATCGTGTCCCCCGAACTGCATAAGCGACCTCATCAATCGTTTTGGAATGATCTAGAACTGTGGTTGCGATCAGACCTGCTTGGCACGCACACTCCTTCTGGTACTCAAAGCGCTCCTTATTTGATGCTTTGCACCGACTTTCCTCGCGAATTCAGGGGTATCCTATGTCGATAGAAGCAGTGATCTTCGATATGGATGGCGTGCTTATCGACGCCAAAGAGTGGCACTACAGCGCCTTGAATCGGGCGCTGGCACTCTTCGGATACACCATCGATCATGAAGCGCACCTCGAGCGTTTCGATGGCCTGCCGACGAAAACCAAGCTCGAGATGCTGAGCCAAGAGTTGAATCTACCTCGCTCGCTCCATCGCTTCATCAATCGAATGAAGCAACATTACACCAACGAAATTATCGCCGAGAGCTTGAAACCTAATCACGATCATGTCTATGCGACGTGGCGATTGCGGATGGAAGGCTTGAAATTGGCTGTTGCATCGAATTCGATTCGAGCGACGGTTGAATTTATGATTCGTAAAGCGGAATTGACAAAGTACTTCGAATACTTGCTCAGCAATGAAGATGTGGTCGATCCCAAACCATCTCCGCTAATCTATGAAAGAGCGATGGATCTCCTGGGTGTCAATCCGGAGAACACGTTGATCGTGGAAGATAGCCCCTTCGGACTGCAAGCAGCTTATGCATCTGGCGCTCATGTACTACAGGTAGCCAGCATCCATGAGGTCAATTATCGTAATATTCGAGAGCGAATGGAAGAAATCGAAGCGGAACTGAATCCCGTACCTGCTTACGAAAGTAGCGTCTTTCGCCGAGCGGCATAATTTACACGTACAATTGTACGTGTAAATTGGAAGAAGCTGTTCTATGGTACCGCATTAGCTAGGCAACCCAACACGCCGACGAATTGTCAGGCCCCAAACTTTCCACAGCCCATCGAATCGCGAAACATTCGCGATTCGATGGGCTTTTTTCGTTGATCATCGCACCCTTGCAATTTATTGGACCACAGTACTTTG
>Ga0169931_10004785_pt1 | contig 20937 bp, 18 predicted proteins | sample Kivu_15m_20L_FD_129675 | JGI IMG/M metagenome (GOLD analysis project Ga0169931, IMG submission 129675) | Freshwater microbial communities from Lake Kivu, Western Province, Rwanda to study Microbial Dark Matter (Phase II) - Kivu_15m_20L... | ecosystem: Environmental > Aquatic > Freshwater > Lake... | reverse complement strand
TTAGATGTAATTGGTAAAGTTGGAACAGAAGATTATTTATTGAAAGTTGGAGGCTTTAATATTTAGAAAATAAGATATGATACAAAATTTAAACAATCAGCAATTAATTGACTCAATAAGAGATATAGCAAGAAAAAATACTAGTAAAAAGATTATTCCTGGAGAAAATTATATTCCGGTTACAGGAAAAGTGTTAGATGAAGATGATATTATGCTGGGAGTAGATTCAATGCTTGATGCATGGCTTACTGCTGGAAGATATTCAGAGGAATTCGAGCGAAAACTTGCAAGATATATGGGTTCTAGATTCTCTTTTTTAGTTAATTCTGGCTCCTCAGCTAATTTATTAGCATTTTTTGCATTAACATCGCCTAAGTTAGGCTATAGGGCAATTAAGCCTGGGGATGAAATAATAACAGTTGCAGCAGGATTCCCAACTACAATTAATCCAATGTTGCAATTTGGTTGTATACCAGTATTTTTAGATATTGATATTCCAACTTATAATATCAAAGCTGATCAAATTGAATCAGCGATCACACCCAAGACTAAAGGAATTATACTAGCCCATACATTGGGGAATCCATTTAATTTAGATATTGTAATGAGCGTTGCTAAAAAATATAATTTATGGGTAATTGAAGATGACTGTGATTCTTTAGGAGCAAAATATAATGATAAAAAAACAGGAACATTTGGAGATCTTGCAACTTTGTCTTTTTATCCTGCACATCATATTACTATGGGTGAAGGTGGTGCAGTTTTGGTAAACAACGCTCAATTAATGAAAATTACCGAAAGCTTTCGAGATTGGGGTAGAGATTGTTGGTGTCAACCAGGAAAAGATAATACCTGTGGGAAAAGATATTGTCAAAAGCTTGGCGATTTACCTGAAGGGTATGACCATAAGTATACATATAGTCATATCGGATTCAACTTGAAAGCAACGGATATGCAAGCTGCTGTGGGATTAAGTCAATTAAACAAAGCAGACTTATTTATTGAAAAAAGAAGGTTAAACCATAATATATTATATAATAAATTAAAGCCATTTGAGGAACATTTTATTTTGCCTGAACCAACAGTAAATTCCAATCCAAGTTGGTTTGGTTTTATGTTAACAATTAGAGAGGGTAGTAAAATAAATAGAAATCACTTGGTTGAGTATTTTGAGAAAAATAAAATAGGAACTAGACTGTTATTTGGTGGAAATCTTACCAAGCAACCGGCATATAAGAACTCTAATTATCGAGTATTAAATTCACTTGAGAATACAGACAAGATCATGAATAATGGATTTTGGTTAGGAGTATGGCCGGGATTAGATGAAGGTCATTATAATTATATAGCAAACGTTTTACGTAATTTTATTCAAAAGTAACTAAAAATTTATATTGCCTTTTGAAAAATTCATTTAAAATATTTTTAACAAATTATAAAATTTATCAGTCATCATTTTTTAGTTTTTTTTTAAAATTAGTTCGAAGTCCAATTTTGGCTTTACTAATTGTATCATATTTAAATTCTGAAGAACTTGGATATTGGTATACTTTTCAAGCAATTGGAGTTTTTATTGTTGTATGTGAGTTTGGGGTTAGTAAATTGATTTCTATTTATACCTCAAGTTATATTGTTGAATTTAAAAGTGCAAATTTTAGTAATAAAATTGAATTATTTCGTATACATTCAAGTAGAGTGGTTTTATCAATTTTGTTTTATGTGTTTATTTATTTCTTTTCAATCTTGATTTTATTCTTATTTAGTTTTATATTTTTTGATAAATGGGGCAGTAATGAATTTATATCTTTTGGACTTTTTCTAGTGGGATCTGCTTTAACCCTATTTTATAATTTTTATATTAATCTTTTATATGGTATCGGATTAATTAACAAAAGAAATCATCTTGAAAATTGGAATGGCATAATCAGTTTTATTTTTATCGTATTTTTTTTATATTTAGGGTTTAAATTATTTGCACTGGGTGTAGCATTAATATTAACTAATGTTTTTATATACTTATTTAATTATAAGTATATAAAATTTTGGGGTCATAGAATAAATAAGTTTTATAATAAAATATATTTCAAAAATATTATTAGGTCATTAGAAGGGATACATTGGAAATATTTTTTGATAACCCTAATTTCTTTGTATATAACAAGTTCAATAACAATTTTCGCCATGAAATATTTTAATCCAATTTTGGCCGGAAGAATTGGATTAACATTATTTATTTTCAATAGTATTACTGGGATTTCTAATGTATTCTTTTATGTTAGGTATCCTGAAATTTTGGCATATATTCAGCAAAATAAATTACATTACCTCAAAAAAATGTTAATACATCTTTTATCGTCTATGATTTCAGTTTATTTATTTTGTATAATTCTTTTATTGCTTTTAATAAAAATTCTTACTTTTTTTAATCTCAGCATTGTAAGAAATTTACTACCCGTTGAGGATATTTTATTGATCGCTATTGTAAATATGTGTTTACTTATAATTGGATTATTTGCTCAAGTCGTTAGAGGTTACAAAGTTGAACCATATTGGAAACTTGGTGTCATCCAAGTATTTACGTCTTCCATTCTTTATTATCTTGCATTTTATTTTAATAATTTTCATTATTATTTTATTCTCGATACTTTTCTTCACATTTTCATTTTATTACCGGTATCTATATATTTAGGCAAACAATATCTTTTTCAAATATTCAAAGCGAATAATAAGCTTGTCGGAAAGTTTAATTAAATTATCATTTTCATTAAATTGGCGAGATGACCTATTAATTAATATTGTTATCCCAACATATAATAGGAAAGAGAACCTTTTATTTCTTTTAAATCACTTATCTAATTTAGATAATTCACAAATTGGGATTATTGTTCTTGATAATAATTCAGATAATTTTATTACAGAGTTTGATATATGTACTTTAAAAAATAGAGATGTTCGAATTAAACTTTATAGAAATGCTTTACACCTTGGCCCTGATGCTAATATACTTAGAGCAATTGAGTTAGCTAATAGTGCTTGGATATATTTACTTGGTGATTCTAGGATTCCTAATCTTGAATCTTTAAATCAATTTGTTTTTAATAGTAAAAGTTACATAGATTATTCTGCAATTGTTTATTCTTTTGATTTTAAATTTAATTCAGATATTGCTGTAAATAGTTTAAATCAATATTTTAATTTAAAAGCTAAGTTTGGAGATATTTTATTAGTTGGAAATGTAATAATTAATAAAAAGGCAGTTTATAAATTCTACAGTATTGCCACTCAATTTACTTTATCGAGATCTGTATTGCCAGTATTTATAATTTTATCACTTAATGATAAGCAGAATGTTTTATTTAAAAATCAAGTTTTGATAAGTTACACTCTTAATAAACCCATTTATTACGATCCGAAATTGTCTTTATTGGAATGTTGGGCACAATTTTCTTTATTGATAAACCTTCCCATAAATTTTAAGTATTTGCCAGAATTAAATAAGCATATAATTGAAAACGAAAACTTCCAAAATCGAAAAATATTATTTAAATTTTGCTTAATTAAGATTTTTAGAGATCGGTTAGATATTTCGCAAAATTTAAAATTTATTTTGAATTATAGATATGTATACCATAATAATTTACTAGAAATGATTATGATATATTTCTTGTATTTTTTATCATTTAGCGTAAAGCCTTTTTTTGGACTTCTTAAACATACTTCAATTAATAATAAAAATGATGATAAGTAAAATGAAAAAAGTAAAAATATATTTTAAAAAAATCTTTATTAAAATCCACCTAATTATCTCCACTATTATTTTATTTCGTAAGTTTTTTAATCAAAAGAAATCTTTTGAAAAAGTGCGAAAGACTATTTTAAATGCTGATTTCAATCTTCAACCAGGCGAATTAATTTTCGTTGATAGTTATTGGGTAGAAATTCATAAAAAAATTATATCTGATAATCCAAGAAATCATTTCTATTTTTTAAATATGCCTGCTTTAGTTGAAACTATGAGTGGAGGTCATTTTAAGTATAATTATGAACCTATCATAGAAATCAGTAAAAAATATTTAAATGATAATGAAATAAGAAGTCTTTTAAAAGAAAATCCTATCGGCGGACCAAGAATACTTATAAATTCGTTTAGTTCTGACTATGGTATTACTTCTTTAAATAAAGTTGTTCATTTATATCAACTATCATTACTTGAATTTATCAATACTAAAATGACAGATCTTAATTTTAGCATTGTTGAGTGGGGTGGTGGTTTTGGAGGTCTGGCATTTTTGGCGTTTAAAAAATATCCTGATTTAACCTATACTATTATTGATGTACCTGCTTCAATTATGACTCAGTATTTATATTTATCTACCCTTTTAGGTGATTCAAATGTTAATTTGGTTGATAATGGTATAATTATTCCCGGTAAAATTAATTTGGTACGATTAAGTAAATTTCAAAACATTAAATATGACTGTCACCTTTTTATTTCTTCATGGGCTATTTCTGAATCAAATAGTTACTCTCAAGAAATTATTACGAACAATAATTTCTTTAACTCTAAATATGGCATATTAATTCATCAAAAAGCTTCTGATAGACATAGATATGCAGAGAATTTAAATGAATTTCTTGTCTCATCGAAAAAAATATTGATTCATGAAGAATTGTCATTTTTTAAAGATCAGTTTTTAATTATTTGGGAGAATTAAATACTATTTCTTATGAGTATTAGTATTATTATGTCTGTTTTTAACAAAGAGTCTTTCCTTAATCGAAGTATTAATTCAGTTCTGAGTCAGTCTTTCCCAAATTTTGAATTAATTTGCATTAATGCTGGATCTAGCGATAATTCTTTGAAAATTCTGGAATCATATGTAGACCCTCGAATTAAGATTTATTCACAAGAAAACTTAGGTATAAGTGCTGCTAAAAATTTTGGTGTTTCAGTTTCAAAGTATGCTTTAATTGCATTTTTGGATGCGGATGATGAGTGGGATAGTGATTATTTAAATGAAATCTTTTATTTGTACTCAAATTTTCCATCTTGTCAAGCTTATATAACCGGTTACCAATGTAATTATGATAATTATAATCGAATAGTTGTTGTTAATTCCAACAATGAAAAAGGTATTTTATCGGATTATTTTAAATATAGATTATTTGGGTGGGGCGTGCACACCTCTTCAATGGCTTTATTGAAATCAGCCTTTTATGAAATCGGGGGATTTCCTGTCTTAATTAGTAATCTTACAAATAATTCATCTTTTCTTATTGATTGCAATGGTAAAATTATTGAAAATTTCTCCAATATATTTTTATCATATGGGTCATGGGCTAAGGATAATTTTAATAGAGTACCAAAGCAAATATCAAATGGTTATAAGGATAATATTTTAATAGCTATCAGAGGTTTGGGCTCAGAGGATCAATATTTAAATGACTTGCTGGCCTGTAAATATCAATATGCATTTTCTAAGAAAGTTTTGAGTTACTGGTATGGCAATGTCCCCTTTCAAGATACAAAACTTCCCAAAATACCTCTTCATCCAAATATTATTGCTTTACAGAAAAACTTATATAAAAATGCTAATAGTGATATTTTGAATTATTTAAAGTATTTAGATCCAAGCCTTCTAGTTTTCAATTTAAATCATTCAAGTCATTTTATCGATATTTTGAAAGTGCATTATTTCTTTGAAAGAAAAAAAATACCAATTCTTTTGAAATCTTCTAAATACTTAAGGCAATTTCTGATTATTATTAATTTTTATAAAAGGTTATATCGAAAAGTAAAATATTTATATGTTCGAGTTTAAGTGCGATCTTTCTTTGCTTTTGGAAAAGATATTTATTTCCGGAATATTTATGAATATTTGGTTCTTTTACTTTAAATATTTTATCAATTGCTTTTTTTGATTTTGACTCTCACTATTTATTTCAAATCTCAATTATTCTCTAATTTGCTTGTATCAGGTTTTTTTCATAGTATGATATGAATCATTGCACTAATCAGTTGAACTCATTATTTGTTTATTCAGAACGATGAAGTTAATTATAATAGCCGGTGGAAAGGGTACAAGATTAGGAAGAGGTGATTTGCCTAAGCCAATGGTTCAAATAAATGGATTACCAATTTTAGAGTATCAAATATTATTAGCAAAAAAATATGGTTTAACCGAAATTTATATTTTAAGTGGTTATATGTCTGATTTTATTGTTAATTATTTTGGAGATGGTTCAAAGTGGGGTGTTTCAATTAACCATTTTGTTGAAGATAATCCTCTTGGGACAGCAGGCTCAGTCAAAAGTATTGAGAAAATATTAAAGGAGAGGTTTATGGTATTTTATGGAGATACTATCATGGATATTAATCTTCTTAAAATGATTGATTTTGACAAGCAACGAGATTCAATCGCAACATTACTAGTTCACCCTAACGATCATCCATACGATAGTGACATTGTTGAGTTGGATGAATTTAGTAACATTATTAATTTTATTCCGAAGACGGATAAAAGGTTGATTAAGCCAAATTTAGTTAATGCTGCTCTATACATTTTATCGCCAGAAGTATTTGCATTTATTAGTAAGGGTGTTTTTTGTGACTTTGGTATTGATGTATTCCCTAGAATCATTTCTAAAAATAAAATTCTGCGGGCCTATCGTTCGGCTGAATACATTAAAGACATGGGAACTCCAGATCGGCTATTAAAAATCGCTTCAGATATAATGACTGGAAAGGTCACTAAACTTAATAATCAAAATAAGAGAAAAGCAATTTTTTTAGATCGAGATGGAGTAATTAATAAGGAAAAACCAAATCTTTATAAAATTGAAGATTTTGATCTATATGATTTTGCGGCTGAAGCAATTTTGAAAATTAACAAATCTAATTTTTTGGCAGTTGTTGTTACTAATCAGCCGGTAGTTGCTAAAGGGTTATGTTCATTTATTCAACTGAATGAGATTCACAATAAGTTAGAAACACTTTTAGGATTGCAGAATGCTTTTGTGGATCGAATTTATTTTTGTCCTCATCATCCTGAAAAAGGATTTGAAGGTGAAATAGTTGATTTAAAAACTAATTGTTCCTGTAGAAAACCAAATGTTGGTATGATTAATCAGGCTATTACTGAATTAAATATTGATATTTCAGGCTCTTTTATTATTGGCGATAGAACTGTTGATATTCAAACTGGTATCAATGCTAAGTTGAATACAATTTTAGTAAAAACTGGGTATGCTGGTAGTGATAATGCACATGTTGTTAAACCCGCTTTTATAACTCAAAATTTACTTAAGGCTGTTGATTTAATTCTAGACTTTGAGTATAACTTAGAAATTCAAAATCTTATTAGAAAAATAAAGAAACTTGTTGGGAGTAGCAATAAGTTAATTAATATTAGTGTTTGTGGTTTATCGAAATCTGGTAAATCTTCTTTAGTCAGGTATGTCCAACAAGCTTTATTAGCATGTAATATTGACTCAATTATAATCCCGCTAGATTATTGGATTCTACCACAAAGTAAAAGACACTCTAATATTAGTTTAAGGGATCTGTATCAATATCCTGTGATAACTTCTGATTTGTCATATTTATTTAAATACCGATCAATTAACCTTAAGCCATATGAGCATAATACTGGGGAAATATCTAATGAATTTATTAATGTTTCATTAGAAAATGTCAAATTAATATTTTTCGAAGGTCTACTTACTTTTGATCATCAATATATTTTTGCTCACTCTGATTTAAAAATATTTATTAATGTCGACGAGGAAGTTAGAAAAAAAAGGTTCTTTTGTTTTTATGAATCTTATAACCATACCGAGCTAGAAATTAATAATTTATTTAGTAAAAGTCTCGAAGAAGAGTTTGAAATATTTTCACTATCCAGATCTAAAGCTGATTTAATAATCAAAGTTTAATATTTGTTAAATGAAAAAAAGAGTTTTAATTACTGGGGGAGCTGGATTTATAGGATCACATACGAGTGATTTGTTAATTCAAAAGGGTTATGAGGTTTATATCTATGATAATTTAAATGCCAAAACACACAACGGTTATTGGCCAAAATACCTGAATAAAAAGGCAAAGTTAATATTTGGCGATGTAAATGATCGAAATCGATTATTAAAAGCAATTGCTAAAGTTAACTATATTATACATTTAGCTGCTGAAATGGATTTAAATCCTGATTTCAAATCTTTCATGGATGTAAATGCAGGCGGAACAGCCCTCATTTATGAATTAATTGTAAAGAATAAATTAAAAATAGAGAAAGTAATAATTGCTTCAACTCAATTTGTTTATGGCGATGGTCAATGGCAGTGTAAATTTCACGGTCGTTTTGATGCCAAAATTCGAAATATCGAATTACTTAAAGAGTCAAAATGGGAAATTTGTTGTCCCCAATGTGGAAATCAAGCCGAATACTGTAAGAACGTTGAAACATTTCATAATCCCCCTAATCATTATGCACTTTCAAAGTACTTTCAAGAAAAAATTGCGTTAACATTAGGTAAGTTATATAATATTCCTAGTGTGATATTAAGATATTCAATTGTGCATGGGTCAAGGCAATCATTAAAGAATACATATTCAGGAGCATTGAGAACTTTTGCAATTAATTTATTCTTAAACCGAACACTGGCAACTTTTGAGGATAATAAATCTCTTAGAGATTTCATATCTGTATTTGATATTGCAAACGCAAATTTTGTGGCATTAGAGTCTAAAGAAGCTGTTTTTGATATTTTTAATGTTGGCGGAGATAAAGCTTGGACTATATCTGATTTAGCTACAATAATTGCTAATAGGATGGGGAAAAGTATAAAATTTTCGAAAATAAGTGAGTTTAGATTAGGTGATATAAGACATGCCATTTCTGATAATTCGAAAATGAAAAAATTAGGCTGGTATCCATTATATTCTGAGGAGGAAGCTATTACAGAATACTTAAATTGGTTTAAGTTTCAAAAAATTGATGTTGATACATTTTTAAAGACACAGAAGTTAATTAGAAAAAATAAAGTAATTCAAAAAGCAAAATACAAAAGAGATGATAATAACTAAAACACCTTTTCGAATTAGTCTTGTTGGCGGCGGCACCGATTTAAGGGATTTTTATAAACATGAATCCGGTTGCGTAATTTCTACTTCAATAGATAAATATATTTATTTATCTATGCATGAATATTTTCATCCGGATAGGTACTTATTAAAGTATTCGAAAACAGAAAATGTTGGGTCAATTGCAGAAATCGAGCATAGAATAATTAAAGAAGTATTTCGAAAATTTGACATTAAAAATGTGGACTTTAATTCAACTGCAGATATTCCTTCTGGTACTGGTATGGGTTCATCTTCATCATTTACATGCGGTCTAATTAATTTATGTTCTCATTATGTTGGAATTTCTTTACCAAAATATGAAATTGCTAGACTAGCATGCGAAATTGAAATCGATGTATTGAACGAGCCAATAGGTAAGCAAGACCAATATGGTTGTGCAATTGGGGGGTTGAAGTTTATAAAATTTAATGCTGATGAATCTGTCGAAATAAAGCCAATATTTTTACAACAGGAAAAGCTAAGTGAATTGGAAAGTAATTTGCTATTATTTTATACAAATAAAACTAGAGAAGCTTCTTCTATTCTTAAAGAACAAGTTGTTAATTGTATTTCAAATTCCGCCACACGGGAAAATTTAAAAAGTTTGTATAAACTTACTTTAGCACTTTATAATGATTTGCAAAGCAATAATATAGAGTCTATTGGCCATTATTTAAATGAATCTTGGATTAAGAAACGAGAATTGGCTTCAAAAATATCTAATTCTGAACTTGATTTTTTATATCAAAAAGCAATTGACAGTGGTGCTTCTGGCGGCAAATTACTTGGAGCAGGTGGAGGTGGATTTTTCTTATTTTATGTTGACAAGGAGTATCATGGTAAAATTAGGAGTACCTTAAAGGGTTACAATTACAAGGAATTACCTTTTTTATTTGATTATAATGGCACAGAATTAATTTTTAATAAGTAGTTAAAGTGTCTAATTGTGGATAGTTTAACCTGTCAGTTTCCCCTAAGCTCGGCCATTTATAACTTAGCAGAATTGCTAACAACTAAATGGTAAATATGAAAATATCGAATTACACAGAATCACAGATTGTCAAAGCACTCAAGGAGCATGAATCAGGTAGATCAACACAAAAGGACTGACGCGAACTCGGTGTCAGTAACGTCACTTTATACAAGTGGAAACAGAAGTATGGAGCTCTGAAGGTCAGCGATGTCCAACGGATGCAAGAAGCACTCAAAGATGCAGTAGCAAAAAAGCTCTAACGCCTGCTGAAAAGGGCAGCCTGGTTACTCACCTAATAATGTAACACGGAGTAAGCCACCTGTAGCAGGCGTGAAAAATGGTACAAACGCTCAGAAGCACACAGTAGTATCGGCCTAAGCTTTATGAAGATACTGCTGTGATCGAAGCCTTGGAAACCACAGTTCAAAAATATCACTCTATAGGGTTTTGACAGTGTCACCACCGGCTACGTTTCGATGGCCACCGATGGAATCATAAACGGTTTTACCGGGTGTATACAGGACTACAGCTTAATATCCGCCGCAAGTCGAAGAAGCGACTCCCGCCCTGGGCAAAGCAGGCCTTTTTCCAACCAGAGGCATTAAACCAGGTGTGGAGCTTGGACTTCATGAGTGACGCACTGTGGAATGGGCACAAGTACCGACTGTTGAACATTATTGATGATTATAACCGGGAGATCTTGCATATTGAAAGTGATCTATCTCTGCCGGCAGTAAGAGTGATTCGCGCGCTTGAGCTCTTAAAAACGACCAGAGGGCTGCCACAAATGATCCGGGTAGACAATGGCCCGGAGTTTATCTCTTATCAGTTGGATACCTGGTGTAAGAAAAATCAAATCACGCTAGTGTTCATCCAACCAGGTAAACCGATGCAGAACGGATACATTGAACGCTTGAATGGATCGGTTAGTAGGGAGTTGTTAAACGCCTATGTGTTCAACACGCTTGGCGAAGTTCGAAACAAAGTCAGCGAATGGGTGGAAGACTATAACCTGCACAGGCCCCACAAAGCCCTCGGATATGCCTCACCTATTGTGTTCAGAGAATAACAAAAACAGATGACGGGAAACTTAAAAAGTAAACTTTTGAATGGTAAGAAAAATAGGAAAGCTGACATTACAAATTAGCTATATTCTTTACCGGGGTACTTACTTTATTGTCTAGCATCTGATGTGTTGTTTTATAAATAAAACTATTTGTCCACTTGCATTGTTAGACTGAATGGACGCAATTGTTTTGGCAATCTCGATAACTTACGGAATACTGAAAAATTAAAAACAGAATTAAAAAGAACTTATTAAGAAATATAATTCATTTAAAAGTGATAGTTGTTAATGCATCAAATATTTCGAAAGGCGGCTCTGAGCAAGTCACTTTATCAATTATTAGTTATCTAAATCTTACGGATAATATTCTTGTTATTGCACCCCGAAATTGTAAAGTTTTGTTACAATCTCTATCCGATAACAATATCAGACATGTATTGATAGATTATAGCCCACCGAGTAATTTTATAAAATATTTTAAGTATACTTTTAGCTTATATAATATTTATAAAAAATTGACGTATAATTCAATTCTAAATGTATTTGGACCGGTTTATTTCTTTTGGGATCGAAGTAAAACTATTTCAGGCTTTGCTAATGCTGCTATATTTACAAACAATAATAAAAGCAGTATTAGAAATCGTATTTTACATATTACTACTTCTTTGATAAAGCAGTTTTTTCTTTTTTTTGAAAGTAAATATTTCTGGGTGGAATCAAATCTCGCAATGAAAATGCTGCATACCAATCTGAGAATACCTCAAAATCGAATAATAGTTGCTTTTAATGCACCGAGTACACAATTCGTTTCTTATCCATTTAAGTTAAAGAAAATCATGGGAGTGCCTAAAATATTTTATCCAGCCGTGTACAGAGTACATAAAAATCATATTTTATTAGCTAAGTTTTTGGAATTTACCAAACTAGATATTGAATTGTGGGTAACAATGGACGCGAAAAGTTATAATGAAGTTTTCAAAGGAGATCCGAAGGTTAAAAATTTGGGGTATATAAATCATAATGTTTTGCCGTTTTATTATGATCAGAGTGATATTATAATAAACACATCTGAGTTAGAGATCTTTTCTGCAGTTCTAATTGAAAGTCATGTTGCCTTAAGACCATTAATTTCAGTTGATGAAAAATATGCATATGATTTAATTTCCTCTGAAGGTGCATTTTATTTCATGCAGAACAATCTTCAGTCGCTTGAGTCGACAATTAGATTTGTTGTTGACAACTACATATATCTCGGCAAAAAATTACAACATTTAAGAGAATCAACTTTAAAAAAGTATTCCCCAATGGAAAGAGCACTTATTATATCAAATTTTTCTAGGAGTATTGTAAATAAAAATAATACTACTACACTTGATGCGTAGTTTTATCCCTTTTGAATTTGATTTCAAAATCAACTTTTATTACGGTCAATCGCTAAAGCAGCGTCGGTTTTGATAATCAAGTAGTTGAATACATACTTTTGTACGCCAAAAAAATGTATAGTTTAGTTCGGTGTTCATAATAGTATTTCAAATACATGAGGGAATGCGATTTGTGAGGGAGTACACTCTTTCAAAAAATCAACTTTATTTCTGATTGTAAGTTAATGATGAATGCATTTAGCTTGAAAGATGTAGAATTGATTCTAAGTCAAAATTCTTGTTGCATAGGGCGCAAGAGCACCTAGGATGAGCTAAGTCAAAAGGGATATATCTTAAATCCCAAAAAAGTCTACTGGTTCAAGACAATCTAAAATCAACTTTTTGACCGCTATTTCTCTCTCTTTTGAGTCCCCCATAGTTATTTTGCATCAGAAAATTCCGGTTGGAAAAGCTCCTTAATTTTTTGCATTGCTGTTAGCCACATTTGTATTCTGGGAGCACAGAGTAAAGCGCTGTTGTAACTAGTAGTTGATACGTATAGACGCGCATAGCCTTTTTTATATGCTTTGATTTAGTATCACTAAAGTAGGTTTGTCGTGCTGTTAATGCTACTTCTCATGTATTACAGAATTAAAAACGTTACAATTACAAACTTTAACAATTTGCAGTTCATGCTGAAATGGCAAGACATTATTTAAAAAAATATTACATGAATAAGGATTCTGCCTATTTAACCACTTTTGAGGGAATAGCATATGTCAAAGTCATGAAAAGCAATTTTCATCGTAAAGAACTAGAATGTTATGATTTTGAATCTATCTATCGTTCATGGGTGATTTTGTGATGTTATCGCAGGAGGTATAACTACCATCAAAATAATAGATTGCTGGGGAGAAAATAAATCCTTAGTGCGTTCTTACTTCAGTACTCTCAAAAAAGTTAATCTGTAAGTAGAAACCAAATTAATTCATTTTACATCTTAAGCCGGTTTTGACCAGCGATTATCGATTTAAGAATTTGTAATCCTTATCGTAAATTCTGTTTAAAGACAATTTTTTAAGAAAGAGTTTAGTTTATTTATTATGAAAATAAATAAAGATTTTATTGGTATATTTTTGATAATTTTTTGTGTATCTATCTCGTTATTTGTACAATTTAAATCCCCCTATTATTATTTGGCAGTTGCTGTAGCTTTATTTGGTTTTATTAATAGGAAAAAAATTAATTTTGGAATTTTGAGAATTTATATTTTAATACTTGTATTGACCTCTACTTCAATTTTGGGTGGTTTTTATGATTTTAAAAATTTATTTAATCAACTCGCATTTTTATTCATATCTTACTACGTAGCTACCTCTAAAGCTTATTCGATAAACTATCTTGTTTTACAAAATTATTTTCGAGTACTTATTTTTGTTTTATGTCTAGTAGTGCTGTATGGATATTCTATAGCTGTGTTTGATGTTATTGACTTTGATTTTAACACTTATTATAGAAAAGTGTATGATAGTGTTGGGCTTTTTAAACAAGAATTTGGTCAACTTTTAGCAATATGTTTGATTTCTCTTTTTTTATATGCAAAAAATTTGAAATATAAAATTTCATTGTATAGTATTTGGGTGATAATAGTTCTGATGATTCCATTGCTTGTTGGTGCTAGGTCGATATTTTTTGGGTTTATGTGTCTATTAATAGTTTATAGCTTGAAGCGAAAATTTGCTATTTCTTTACTATCTTCAAGTTTTGCCATACTATTATTTCATTTAATATTCCCATTTGCTTTATTGCTTTCCAGCTTCAAGGATCTGTTTTATCAGTTTGATCCAAGGTGGGGAATGCAATATATTTCGGTAACTGAATCACTGAAGCATCCATTAGGAATTGGCTTTTTTGGATGGGATGAATATGTTATTGTTAATTCTCGTACTTTGTATAGTTATATTGAATATTTGCCAATAATGATGGGTTACATCCAAAGTGAATATATTCCAACAACACTTGAATCAAGTTTTTTTCAATTTCTGATTGAGATTGGAATACCTTGCACGTTGATTTTATATTATTTACTATTTCGAATCTCATGGAGGTTATTAAAAAATGATTTGACGCGGTTTGAGTTTGCCATTTTAAATTCTTTCATTGTAATTACATTTTCTAGTTTTTATGAGGATAATCTTTTTCAGCCTATTTGGCATATTGTTTTAGGTTTTACATTAATGATATATATTAAGTATGAAAAAATCCATTAGAAAAATTTTATGGAAAGTCAATAGATTTTTCCTTTTTTTTGGCTTAGATATCAAGACGCTTATATCTAATTTTAGTGGTTTGTTTTGGTTCATTTCCAACTTGTTTTCCTTTGTTTATCGAAGGGGAAGTATCAAAAATGTCCGTCTTAATCCTCAGTTATTGGATAGAAACAAAGAAGCTGGAGATATCTATTCACATTATTTTTGGCAGGACTTGATAGTAGCGAAGTATATCATCGAAAAGTCTCCCTTGGAACATTTTGACATTGGTTCTAGAATTGATGGGTTTATCGCACACTTACTTTCTGCAGGAACTAAAGTTTTTGTTTTTGACATACGGCCTTTGAAAATTAACATCCTTAATCTTCATTTTAAAGTTCTTAATTTTAGTCTTGAACTTCCATCAGATTTAGAGAATGCTTGTTGCTCGCTATCTTGTCTACATACACTAGAGCACTTTGGTCTTGGGAGGTATGGAGATCCTATAGATGTAGATGGCCATATTAAAGGTGTTATTCAGATTTCGAGATTGATTAAGTCTGAAGGCTACTTTTATTTATCTTTCCCAGTTGGTAAGGAGAAGATTTATTTTAACGCACACCGTGTAATAGATCCAGCTCTTTTTTTTAAGGAAAATCTGACTCATTTATTTTATTTTGATAAATTTATTTTGATTGATGAATGTTGTAAAATAAATGAACTAAATTTAACTGACTTTTTGAACTACAAATTCTCTATCCATAGTTACAGTTGTGGAATATTTATTTTGAGGAAAAAGTAATGAAAGTAATATTTAGATTAAAAGGGGGTCTTGGTAATCAATTATTTATTGTATCTTATGGTATAATTATCGAAAATTTGACAGGATGTCGTCCCCTATATGACATTTCATTATTCCGATTAAAATCAGGATCAAAAAAATTTACTCATAGGGATCTTGATATCAACAAAATACTTTTAAATGGACTTACAGAGTGGCGCCCATTTTTTGGTTACTTTAATTTTAGCAGTCGTTTATCAAAATTTATTGCAATTTTTCTTGGCTACAAGTATTATTCTAACGAAGAAGAAATTTACGAATTGCGAAGACGTAAGATATATTTAGATAATTACTACCAAGCTTCCCAGCTAATATTAGATTCAAAAGAATTTATTTTGCAAAAATTTTATCTTGGAAAAGATTTACTACGAAATTCCAAAAGTTTGAATTATTTAGAAGATATTACTCATAGCCAAAATCCGGTTTGTATTCATGTGCGTCGTGGAGATTACTTAAATAGTGAAAATAAAAAAATATTTAATAATTTAGGTGTAAATTATTTTTTAAGGGCGTATGACTTTTTACAGAGAAATTATGCTTGCCTAACCCCTTTTGTTTTTTCGGACGATATTGAATTTTGTAAAAAAAAAATAAATATTTCCAACGCTGTATTTGTACAGAATACCTTGCCATTTGAAGACTTATTATTGATGAGCCGTTGCAAGTTTCACATTATTAGCAATAGCACATTTTCTTGGTGGGGTGCTTTTTTGAGTGCAAAATCAGTAAAAGTTATAGTACCTAAAGTATGGTATTTGCCGGGGAGAAGTGAAAATATTATTATTCCATCTAGCTGGCATATTTTTGAATGAATGCATATGGTATCAATTGTAATGCCTGTTTTCAATGCAGAAAAATATCTAAGCATATCTATCGATTCTGTTTTGAAGCAAAGTTTTGATCAGTTCGAATTAATTATTGTTGATGATGGATCAACTGATAGCTCTCGTTTTATAATAAGATATTTTGAATCGATTGATAACCGAATTCGGGTTTTTTTTAGAGAGAATAGTGGTATAGTAGACACTCTTAATTTTGGCATCTCAGAAGCTAAATTTGATATCATTTGTAGAATGGATTCCGATGATATTTGTGACACTAGACGAATTGAAGTTCAATTGAATTCAATTGAAAAATATGATATTGTTGGATCTAATGTTTATATAATTGATAGCTATAACGAAAAAAAGGGTGAATTAGTAATGCCTGAAAGTAAAAAATTGATAGTTGCAAATCTTTTTAAACTAAAGGCTTCTTTTGTACATCCTTCAATCATGTTTAAAAAAAGTAAATTGAAACTGACTCAATCGGGCGATGTTTACTCAAAAATGTACACGCATTGTGAAGACTTAGAATTATGGTTGCGAAATATAGATTACTGCTCTATGCATAATATTCAAAATTATTTATTGTGTCTTAGAAAACATGATTCAAATATTTCATTGCTTAAGTTTGAAGAGCAGTTGATAAATTCATGGGTGACTATTTTAGCTTATAAAAAAAATATCCATTTAGATTTTGAGATGTATGCATCCATTGTTTCGAATATCAATAAAAAGATTGCCAGTTTCACTGGTTTCAAATTTTTATTTAATGTGAATGCCAATAATTCAAAGTATAGCCAGTACATTTATGCTAGACTGATTCAATTTATATCATTTAATGAGTTTAATAAGATTGTTTGTTTTTTTATAGTTACTCTCATATTAGAAATTTAGGTAATATAGAAGTTAGAAAATCTCCCAGTCTTAATACTGAAAATCGATGTGCTGAAACACTTATTTTAAGTTTTGATAATCCAAAATTTCTGATATCCGTGCTAATTTTCAAAAGAAACAATGAGGCACAACTTCAACTAAAATTAATAATTTTAATTATAAGATGAATTTACACTTTTAATAAATTATTTTAATGAATCAGCCTAAAGAACACATAACAAATAATGACGAGATAAGTTTAAAAGAATTTATTTCGATTATAAAATCTTGGTATTTGATTTTATCTACAAACATTATCCCAATAGTTTTAACTGCAATATTTGGAGCTCTTGCAGGACTTTGCTTTGTTTTTTCTGATAAGCCTGTTTTTAGTGCAGAATTACGTTTTGTTGTTAAAAGTGAGGGTTCTGGATCTGCATTAACAGGTATGCTTGGCGGGCTCGGTTCGGTTTTTGGAGCGAATGCAATTGGGTCACCATTGGAAAGAACAATTGATATAGCTAGTTCTGATCGAATTGTTGGTTCAGCACTTCTGTCAGAGGTGCAAATCCTTGGCAGAAAAGAAATATTAGCTAATAGTTTAGTTAGATTAAATAAACTTAATAAAGTTTGGAAAGATGATACATCAATGCGTGATATTCAATTTTCTACTTCGGATACTTCTATTGAGCTTATGAGTCTTCCAAAACGTAAAGCTATTAAATCTCTCGAATCACTTTTAATTCCAAAAAATGGAGATGGAATCGTTTCTAAGTCATTTGATAAAAAGTCTGGTGTTGTAACGCTAGCAGCTACTCATACTAATGAAGAATTTTCAATTATTCTTGTTAAGGAAATATTTAATAAGTTAAGAGACTTTTATGTTGAGCAAATGACTTCTTCTGCAGGAAAAAATGTTTTAATTTTGCAGAGAAAAGTGGATAGTATCAAAAATGAGTTAGCTAAAGTACAATCTTCTTATGCTCGAAATACTGATCAATCTTTTGGTTTGTTGTTTCAGGAAGATAAAGTTGAGTTAAAAAAATTAGCCGTTCGGGAGCAAATGTTATTGGCTATGTATGCCGAAGCACAAAAGAATTTAGAGACTTTCAAATTTATGAACGACTCTGCAATCCCAACCTTGACAGTTATTGACATGCCTTATTCGCCATTAAAAAAAATACAGAAAAGTAAAATACTTTTTACCGCTGGCGGATTTTTCTTAGGAGGGTTCTTAACTTTTCTTTTCATCCTCATCCGCCGTTGGTATAAAAACCTCATGGCTTCTTAATTTAATGTGCTACGCTTTCTCCACATCCCCATCTTTGAGCATGATCTGCCTACTGCAGTTCAAGAATTTATCGCAAGCCTAGATTCCTCTTTAAATTATAAGGGGCCAGTTCGTTGCATCAGCGCCACTGGCGCCCATGGCTTGGTAGAAGCTCATCAAGAGTCTTCTTTTAAAAGCGTTCTTACCTCCTTCTTTTGGAATCTTCCCGATGGCATGCCCTTAGTTTGGTGGGGCCGATTAAAGGGACATCGCACTATGGACCGTTGCTATGGTCCTGATTTTTTTGCCGCCATACTACAAGCTACTTCTGCATTGGAAGTGGCTCATTTTTTTTGTGGCGGTAAGCCGGGGGTGGCGGAAGAACTAAAGCATGCGGTTGAATACAAATTTGGCAACAAAAGAGTCAGTGGTACGTATAGCCCTCCCTTTAGTCCTATGCAAGACAAAGATTGGGATAATCTGGTGGCCAAAATAAACCAGTCAGCTGCACAAATAATCTGGATAGGCTTAAGTACCCCCAAGCAAGAGAAATTCGCGTATGAGTTGGCAAAACGCGTTAAAGTTCGGTACATCATCACTGTGGGGGCAGCTTTTGATTTTCACACGGACCGATTAGCTCAAGCCCCTCGCTTGATGCAACGATCCGGATTGGAATGGTTCTATCGTTTGTGCAAAGAGCCACGCCGACTCTGGAAACGCTATATAGAAATAGTGCCTAAATTCGCGATACTGGCAGGAGCAGATCTAATGAAGCATTACCTGCGAAAAAGAACTTGATATGAGAAAAGTACTGGTTTGTGGAGCCGGAGGGTTCATAGGCGGACATCTGGTGAAAGAACTTAAAAAAGAAGGGGCTTGGGTACGAGGGGTCGATATTAAGCAGCATGAATTTGCTAACTCACCGGCCGATGAGTTTATCATTGGAGACCTTACCCGTCAAAACGTGGTAGAAAAAGTACTAGATCAACCTTTTGATGAAGTCTACCAATTAGCCGCAGACATGGGAGGCGCTGGTTATATTTTTACTGGGGAGAATGATGCCAACCTGATGCATAACTCTGCCTCGATTAACTTAAATATTATTCAGCAGGCTTATGTAAAAGGGGTCCAAAAGATCTTTTATTCCTCTTCGGCTTGCATCTATCCTGCCTATAACCAGCAAGATCCCAATAACCCTAATTGCGCCGAGAGCTCGGTATATCCTGCAGAACCCGATAGTGATTATGGCTGGGAAAAACTTTTTAGTGAGCGCTTATTCCAGGCCTTTGCCCGCAATCATGGCATGCAAGTCCGCATCGCTCGCTTTCATAATGTATTTGGTCCCGAAGGTACCTGGACAGGTGGGAAAGAAAAAGCACCGGCGGCTATCTGTCGTAAAGTAGCGGAGGCCGAAGAGGGAGGTGTGATAGAAGTATGGGGCGACGGGTTGCAAACTCGTTCTTTCCTCTACATTGATGAATGCCTTGAAGCTGTGGAGCGGTTCATGAATAGTGATTTTGAGGGGCCGGTAAATATTGGCTCCGAAGAAATGATTTCTTTGAATGACCTCGCTAAAATGGTGATTAGGATTTCTGGTAAGAAGCTATCCATTTACAATAAACCAGTAAGCTACGAAGGCGTAAGAGGTCGCCGTTCCGATAATCGCTTGATCCAGGAAAAACTGGGTTGGGCCCCTTCAAAACCATTAAGTGAGGGCATCGAAAAAACCTATCGCTGGATTGCGGCTGAGGTAGCTAAATCGGTACCGGCATAAAACAACTACATGTTGCGACTCCCCAATTGGCTGTTTGTTTTTTTGTTTGCTATCACAACCCAAGTGGCGTCACAGCCCGTTTATGAAAGACATAAAGCTGAAGTCAATCAATATCTCGCTCGTATGGCACAAAAGGGATTGATTGTGTGGGAGGATAATATCCAGCCCTTACCGATGGATATTATCGCGGCAGCCTTGGATTCTTTACAAGCGCGCGCATCAACGCTGAGTGCAGTAGAAAAAAAAGAGCTGGGCTTCTATCAAAATTTTTATCGATCAGTTTCTAATAAATACCAATTAGGCTATAATAATGAAGACTTCTTCTTTAAACTGTTCCCGGTAGTCACTGGTCAGTTGCACAGCTCTGATTCAATTCAATATTTTAAAAGAAGCATCGGGATCAATCTATATGGGACTATCTCCAAAAGATGGGGCTACCAGCTTTCCTTTCAGGACATCACAGAAAAAGGATCCTTAATAGATACGGCTAAAAAAAGTATCGCAGCATCAATGGAAACTGGGTTTGTAAAAAATAGTTTGTTCAATAACAAATCCAATAATTATACGGAGATCAGAGCCAGTTTG
>Ga0169931_10004784_pt1 | contig 20937 bp, 12 predicted proteins | sample Kivu_15m_20L_FD_129675 | JGI IMG/M metagenome (GOLD analysis project Ga0169931, IMG submission 129675) | Freshwater microbial communities from Lake Kivu, Western Province, Rwanda to study Microbial Dark Matter (Phase II) - Kivu_15m_20L... | ecosystem: Environmental > Aquatic > Freshwater > Lake... | reverse complement strand
TTGTGCCGACGGCGTCGGTCGCCGTGCGGTTCAATTCCCCTGTCAGTTGTCGCAGGAAGGCGGGCGACGCCTTGTTCACCTTGATCACGTCGCAGGCTCCGTCCGGCGTGAGCGGGCGAATGATGCAGATCACCTCCGCCTGTGCGGAGCGGCGTCGGATTTCCTCGAGCGTCGCCTGCTCGGCAGCGCTCAGGCCCTGATCCTCCGGGAGAGGGCTCGGCGCCGTCTGCCTGCTCGGGGCGACGCCGTCCGGCGGCGCGGGGCCCGACAGGAAGTCGCCGCCCGCGGCCTGCAGGCCGTTCGCTGCGGGACTGCGGGGGAAGTCGCGGGGAAGTCCGAGGGCGGGGCGATCCTCGACGGCCGGCCCCTGGCCGCGGACCAGCGACGGCGCTCGGTCGGCCGCGAAGAGGCTGTCGGCCGGAGGCCCGAGGGGCGCGGCGGCGTCGGCGGGGGGTTGGCGATAGACGAAGGAGAGGTTTTTCTCGTCGAGCAGCGCGCAAATCGCGGCGGATGAGGCGTACAGGCCCTCGTCGTCCGCGGGATCTGCGGCGAAGCAGACGCCGATCAATTCGCCCCGTTCGTTGAACAATCCTCCCCCGCTGCGACCTTCCACGGGCGCGCCGGCCGCCTCGACGTTGGGTCCGCCGCGATAGCGGTTGACGTGGGTGACGTGCGACAGACGAAGAGTCGGCGCGTCCCCGTGATTGCAACCCGCGCTGACGACGCGCTCGCCGCGCTGGACGATCGCCTGCGGACTGGCCACGCGCAAGGCGGTAGCGGGTCGGTCGATCGCGACGTGCACCAGTCCGAGGTCGTGGCCGTCGCTGACGTCGAAGGCCAGCACGCGGCCCGTGCCGCGGTCGCTCTCGACGGCGCCTTGAGGTCCCCACTGGAAAAAGGTGACTTCCACCGACTCCTCCCCGCTCGTTTCGCGGAAGAGATGTCCGCAGGTGAGGATCAGCGCGTGGCCTTGACGCACGTCGACGACCGTCCCGGTCCCGGTCGAGGCCCCGCCGCCGTCCCGCAGACGCAGCCTGACGGTGGAAGCAACCACCTGTGCCGCGGACATCGTCGGCTCCGCGGCGCCCGCCTCAGTCGCCGGGGGAACGTCGGGCGTTCGCGAGGCGAACGGATTGACCACGTCGACGCGCGGCCCGCCGCCCGGGGTTCGCGGCGGCGGACTCGCCGCACGTGCGTCGCCGCCGCCCGTCGCCGCCGATGCGTCGCGCAGCATCCGCGCAAGTTCGCCGAACGTCGTTTTGCCGATGATTCGACCGTGCTCGCGACCCTGGGCCACCGCGATGAACGTGGGGAACTGGTTCACGCCGAATTGGGACGTGGTGTGCGGATCGCTCGCGGCGTCGATCTGGCGACAGGCGAATCCCGCCTGACTCAGCTGCAGCAGGACGGGATGCATTTCCTGACAAGGCAGGCAGCCCGGCGTCGTGAACTCCAGCAGCAACGTCTCGGCTTGCCCCTGCGCCGGAGCGGCGGCGACGGCGCTCGCCAGGACGATTGCAGCCCGGAGGCCAGCGACAGCGGCAGCGGGCCGAATCGGCCGACCGGCCGGCAAGCACGCGCGCAAACGCGACCAGACCATTGCTTCCCTCCATGGACGCCGGGTCAAAAGGCCGGACTCGTGGCGAGTCCGCGCCGTTTCTGCAGGCTCATGGGCCCGTCTCGTTCGAGCCGCAGCCTTCAGCCCCCCGAGCCGAGCGCGATTCCTTGCGCTGCGACGATCGAGCGGGAGCGGGACTGTCTCCGACGGAGCCGACTCTGGCAAGACCAACCTCGCGGCGACCCGCCCGGCCGCCACGCGCGGCGCTGGCACGGCGCAACGCCAGATCCGGTACGGTCCGGCGCACGCGGGGCGACAGTCGGCCCTCCTTCGCACCGCGTCCCGACGCGCATCGACGCGTCCGCAGCGGCGGGAAACGGCCGGCCGCGGGGGATTGCCCTCCCGACTGCGGGATGGGGGCGATACAATCGGCCGGGGCGCCGGCGCCGGTGCGGCCGCGGCGGGTCCCTGGGGGCCTGGGGGGCGTGCGGGCTTTAGCGGAGCCCGTCGCGAGGTTCTCGGCGATGCCGGCCTCCCCTCTTTCGGACGGCCGCGGTCGAGCGCCGGTCTTGTCCCGAACGGTGAATTGCCCATGCAGCGACGCATCCTGGTCACCTCCGCCCTGCCCTACGCGAACGGGCCGATTCACCTCGGCCATCTCGTCGAGTACGTGCAGACCGATATCTGGGTCCGCTTCCAGAAGTTGCGGGGCCACGAGTGCCGTTACTTCTGCGCCGACGACACCCACGGTACGGCGATCATGATCCGTGCCCGGCAGGAGGGACGCACCGAGGAGCAGCTGATCGCCGAGATGCAGCGGGAGCACGAGCGCGACTTCGCCGATTTCCTGATCGAATTCGACCACTACGGAAGCACCCACAGCCCGGAGAACGAGTCGCTGTGCCGCGAGTTTTGGGCGGCGATTCGCGCGGCGGATCTGGTCGCGGAGCGTCCGGTGGAGCAGTTGTACGATCCCGAGGCGCAAACCTTCCTGGCCGATCGGTTCGTCCGCGGCGTTTGTCCCAAGTGCCGCGCGGCAGACCAGCCGGGCGACAACTGCAGCGCGTGCGGCAGCCACTACCGGCCCGCCGAGTTGCTCCAGCCGCGCAGCGCACTGACGGGCGCGACCCCCGAGGTGCGATCGCAGGCCCATCTGTTCATCGTTCTCGAGAAGCTCCATGCGTTCCTGGAGTCGTGGACGCAGACCGGGGGCCGGCTGCAGGAAAAGATCGCCAATTACCTCAAGGGCCATTTCCTGGGCGAGCCGCTCCGCGACTGGGACGTCTCGCGCCCTGCTCCGTACTTCGGTTTCGAGATTCCCGACAGCCCCGGCAATTACTGGTACGTCTGGTTCGACGCGCCGATCGGCTACGTCGCTTCCACCAAGCAATGGTGCCAGCGTACGGGGCGCGAGTTGTCCGATTGGTGGAAGTCGCCCGATTGCGAGATTCACCATTTCATCGGGAAGGACATCGCCTACTTCCACACGCTGTTTTGGCCCGGCATGCTCCGCACGGCGGGCTACTCCTTGCCGACCAAGGTGCAGGTCCACGGTTTTTTGACGGTGGATGGCGAAAAGATGTCCAAGAGCAAGGGAACGTTCGTCCGTGCACGGACGTATCTGAACCGTCTCGATCCGGCGTATCTGCGGTATTTCTACGCCTCCAAGCTGACCTCGCAGGTCGACGACATCGACCTGTCGCTGGAGGAATTCGCCAGCAAGGTGAATGCCGATCTGGTGAACAAAGTGGTCAATCTGGCCAGTCGGACGGCGAAGCTCGTCGGCGACGCGGGGCTGTCTACGGCCTATCCGGTCGACGGCGGGTTGTTCGCGGCGGCGGCCGAAGCCGGAGATGAAATCGCCGAGGCCTACGAGTCGTGCGACTTCAGCCGCGCGATGCGGACGATCATGGGTCTGGCCGATCGTGCGAACCAGTACGTCGACCTGCACAAGCCGTGGGACCTCCGCAAGGACGCCCGGCGCGCGGCGCTGCTGCAGGACGTGTGCACCGTCGCGTTGAATCTGTTCCGGCAGCTGGCGATTTATCTCGCCCCGGTGCTGCCTCGTCTGGCCGAGCAGACGGGCGCCTTGCTCAACGATCCGATCACTTCCTGGGGACAGTCCCAGACGCCGCTGACCTCCGCCAAGGTCGCCCCGTTTCGCCACATGCTCCAACGCCTGAATGAGGAGGATCTCCGCGCCATGATCGACGACAGCAAGGAGCCCGCCGCGAACGCCGCCGGCAAGCCCGCAGAGACTCTCCCTCCGGCGGCCGCCTCGCCGGACGCCGAAGCCGCTGCGGAGGCGGGAGCGGCGGCTGCCGACGCATGGCGCGATCCCGGAGCGTCGTTGGTCTCCGAGCCGCTGGCCGAGGAATGCACGATCGAAGACTTCGCGAAAATCGACCTCCGCGTGGCCCGCATCATCGCGGCCGAGCAGGTGCCTGAAGCCAACAAGCTGCTCAAGCTGCAACTCAGCCTCGGCGGCGGCACGTACCGTCAGGTGTTCGCCGGCATCAAGGCGGCCTACGATCCGGCGCAACTCGTCGGCAGGCTCGTGATTTGCGTCGCGAACCTGAAGCCGCGAAAGATGAAGTTCGGCCTCAGCGAAGGCATGGTCGCGGCGGCGGGGGGCGGCGGAGCCCAGGTGTTTCTACTGGCGCCCGACGCGGGAGCCCAACCCGGCGACCGCGTCCATTGATCGCAGGCGCCCGTGGAAGCGGGCCGCCGGCAGGAGTGCTCGCGGCCGACGGCCGGCGTCGACGATGTCAGGCCGACTCCAGGAACCGGGTCAGTCTTCGCCTCAGGCGTGCGCGGCCGCTGGCTGCGGTTTGGCACTCCCAGACCACCAGCACCCGCCAGCCCGCGGCCCGCAGCGCCCGACGGTCGCGCCGGTCGCGCGCGACGTTGCGCGCAAATTTCGACCGCCAGTACTCCTGCCGCGTGGCGGGTTCCGACATGCCGGCCCGACAGTCGTGCCGGTGCCAGAAGCAGCCGTGCACGAAGATCACTTTGCGACGGCAGACCAACACCAGGTCGGGGCTGCCGGGCAACCGCGCATCGTGCAATCGGTAGCGGTAGCCCAGCCCATGGACCAGTCGCCGCACGGTGATTTCGGGGCGGGTATCCGCGGATTGGACCGCCCGCATGGCCGCGCTGCGTTGGGCGGGAGTCAAGGGATCGGGCATGCGGGATCCTCGACGCCGCCCGCGGCTGCGGCGCGCCAGCTCTCGTAAACGGGCGTCAGCATGTGGCGGTCGATCCAGCGGATCGCCGGCACGCAGACCGCGTCGCCAAAGCCGAACAATCCCTGCAGCGTGTTCGCCGGCAAACGGAAATCGTCGGCGCCCTGCAGCCGCGCGTACTCGCGGGGGGTCATCCACCGCATCCGCACCTTGTTCCGCCCGACGGCCAGCACGAGCTGCTTGGCGCTGCCGCCTCGCGGCGTGCGGAGGCAACCGGCGATTCCATCGAACCGCACTTCGAGCCGCTGGCGTCCCTGACGCACGCGGCGAAAACCGGTGACCAACAGCGGCTCCTGCCGGCCGCGGAGCAGTTCCACGCGTCGCCGGTGGCTGTCGGAGGTCATCTCCAAATGCCGATCGGATTCGGCGTCGGTCCACCAATCCTGAGTGGCGTCCAGGTCGAGAAAGTCCGCCAGATCGTACGTTTGCTGTTCAGGGCTGCCGGCGTCGACCGTGGTCCAGCCCGTGCTCGGCCGGAGTCGTTCCATGACGGCGCGAAGCCGGCTGGGGCGGATTTTCGCCGCCCGATCGACGGCCCTTTGCCAGGCGCTTCCCCAGTCCTGAGTCGCATCGGGACGGCGCACCAGGGGCGGACGGTCGAGCCCTGCGTGGTAGCCCGCGACGAACAGCCGCGGCCGGCTTTGCGGCACGAACCACCGCGCGTCGATCACGAAGCTGTCGATCCAGTAGCCCAGTCCCGCCAGCGCCTCGATCGCGGCGGCGAAATCCCGGCCCTGGCGTGCGGTCAGGAACCCCGGCACGTTCTCCAGCAGAATCACCCGCGGCGCTCGGGGGCCGAGCGTCTCGACGATCCGCAAGAACCCGAACAGCGCGCTCGACTCGCTCCCTGCCAATCCCTGGCGTTTGCCGGCCAGCGACATGTCGGTGCAGGGAAACGACGCCGTGGCCAGGAAGGGGGGCCGGGCGATCCGCTCGACGACCTCGGCGGCGTCCCAGACGTCGCCGAGATGGTAGTGCGGACTGGGGCCGTAATGGCCCTCGTACATGGCCTGTTTCTTCGGATCGATGTCTCCGGCGTAGAGGCACTGCCAGCCCGAGCCGCGGAGGCCTTCCTGCACCAGGCCAATGCCGGCGAAAAACTCGCACACCGTCTTGTCGCGGTCGCCAGGGGAAGAACCGGGAGCTGGCGAGAAACGCTGGGGCATGGCTGTTCGCGGCGTTCGGCGAAATCGTGGCGGGTCGACTGCGGGCGGGCGAGCGGCCCCTCACAGCCAGAGCAGCAGCCGATCGTCCAGGCGATCCGGCAGACGCCGCTCCACCAGGCGTTGTACGACCGAAGGATGGTAGCGGGTGCTCAGATGGGCCGCAATGATCAACTCGTTCTGGAAGCGATCGCGGCGGTCCACGAAGTCGTCCAGGTGCATGTGCCCGAATTTATGGATTTTTTCCCGGCGATGCTCCGGGGCCACGAAGGTCAGCTCGCAAATCAGGATTTTCGCCGCGTACATCGCCGGATTCTCGTCGAGGCCGGCCGGCGCCGTATCGCCCGCGTACGCCACCAGCGGCGTGCGCTGCTCCTCCGTCACCTCAGTCCCGGCAAGACGCAGATCGCGAATCTGGTCGCCCGACAGCTCCCGAAATTCGCTCTTCAGCTTTTTCTTCCGCTGCCATGCCACGTATCCCAGCGCCGGAACGCTGTGTCGCATGGCGTGGGCGGTGACGACCAGCTCGCGCGACAATTCGATCTCCGCCCCGGGTTCGAGCGGCACCAGTCGGCACGGCATGCGGCCGCGGTCGAGGCGGATGAACTGCCGCAGAATCTCGCGCACGGGCTCGAGCGTGGCGGTCGGAAGGTAAATCGTCGGCGGCTCCATCTTCATCATGCGGCGCCGCGACACGTAGACCGGCAAGGCGACGATATGGTCGAGATGCCCGTGGGAGACGAACCACGTCTCCGTGCCCATGAACGACCAGGGCTGGCCGCCCAGGTCGAAGCCGAGGTTCAGCTCGGGGAATCGCCAATAGCTTTGCACGGCGGCGCGGGAATAGCCCTCGATCGTCAGGCCTGCATGGACGTGCGTACTGATCGGGGAGTTGTCAACCATCGGCGCCTTCGAACGACCCAGTTCACGCGGCGGGAGCGTGTGGCGTGGACTTCAAAACCGACGTTGCCGCCCGCTCGCGTGCAACGCGTTGTTCGTCAGGTTTCGGGACGGGCCTCGTACTCTTGATTCCTGCGCCGTCCCTGAGCCGCCGCGCGCCTTGCGCCTGCGGCTTCTTCCTCCGTGAGGAGCGGCGGCCCGGGCTCCTTTGCGGCGCAAGGATCAATCGTACTCGATGCGCGCCGCCGAGACGGTCTCGGTGCGTTGGATCAGGCGGGCCGGCAGGGGCGCGATTCGTTGCCAGTCTGTTTTTCCGCGACGATCCGACGCGTCGTCGACTGCATCGCAAACTCGCCGTGCGTTACCTATCGAAGCCCGCGGGAGCGCCGAGCCGACAGCGATCCCGAAGATGCGATTGTCGTCCTGTGGATGCTTGCGCCCTCCATGAGCCGCCGCTCGCCTTTCGCTTGCGGATTGTTTCTCCGTGAGGAGCGGCCGCCCGGGCGGATTCGCGGCGCCATGACCCCTCGAGGGTTTGTTGGCCGTTTCCCTCCGCGATGTTCCGGGGCATCGACTGGGCCGCGCGTATCCAGGGGTCACGCGCCGGTCGGTCGCCCCCGGAAAGAGTCTTGGCGATGCGGCAAGAGAACGCGCTGTCTTCGATCGACAGTCGGTCAACGTCGAGTCGTTCCTGGTCGAACGTCGTCTCTGCCATCGCGCTGCTTTCCAGTAGGAGACCGAGTACCGTTGCACGGAGCGCGAGTACGACTGGCGTTCGAACCGGCAGCGTGCGGCGATCGGCCCCGGAACGGCATCCGCCGGGCTCGGGGGCGCGCACGACGGCGCAGCGGGGCGACGCCCCCGGTGAACGCTCGGGCGTGTTCCGCGACGGTCCGGGGAACGCCGCTGGCAGGCCCCCGCGCGCCGCACGAGGCGCCCCGCGTGGCAGTTGGCGGAGCGGTTCCGTCGGGGGGCTGCTTCGCCACGCCGCCAGCTCGTACGGGCCGGTCTCCGCCGCGCCGCCGTCGCCCGGCGTCCGTGAAGCGGGCGGCTCCCATCGGTCGCCGCCGCCCGATGCAAGTCTACCGAGGGCGCACAGTCCGCAAAAGGACGCGTTCCGACGATCGGCCGCGAGGGCGTCGAAGGCGGGCCAGGGCGGCGGCCGCAGCTTGTCTTCAGTTGGCGGTTGGCCAGAATGGAAGACCGCAGCGCGACCGCTGCCCGGCGACGTCGCCAAGCCGCCTGAAGGGTGCTCCGATGCCACGCTTCCTGCCCCCCGCCCGCTGCCGCCCGTGGCGGACGATCGCGGCGGCGACGGTCGTCGCCCTCCCCGGTTGGGCGCCCGTCGCCGTCGGCGGGACGGAAGCCGGCGTGGCGGAGCCTGCGAGACAACAGCAGGCCGATCCGCAGGCCGTTCCCGAAGGCTCGCCCGAGGACCTGCTCAAATTGATGCGCGCCCTGCTTGGCCGCGCGACGGAGGGGGCGACCCGTGAGGCGCGGGCCGCCGATCGCCGGCGTGTGCTGGAGGCGGTCGTCGAGGCGGCCGAACGCGTCGAGCGGGCGGAGCCGGACGATCGTCAGCGGATGGCGGCCTGGCAGTACCGACTGGCGGCGCTGCAGGCGCTGGAAAGCGAAGGGGCCGCGGAGCCGGGGCGGCTGCGCGCTGCAATCGCCTTGGCGCGGTCGGACCCTCGTCCCAGCGTCGTTCGTCTCGGAATCCAGACGGAGATCGGGACCCAGGCAACGCGGTGGCAGCGGCTGTCGCCCGCGGAGAGAACGGCGTTCGTCGAGGATTTGCTCGCCGGCCTGGAAGCGTCCGCCGACGTCGTTCCGCAGGCGGCGGCGTCGGTTCGCCTCGCTGCGGCACTGCTCGAGCGTCGCGACGAGGCGGCGGCGAGCGGCATGGTCGCGCGGGCGGTGGAGGTCTTCGCCGCCAGCGAACACGCGGCGATCCGCGCGGCGGGGGAGGAATTGCAGGGACTCGCCCGCCGCTTGAGTCTGCACGGGACCGTGCTCGAACTGCAGGGCGCCGACCTCGACGGCGTCCCCCTCGATTGGCGCGCCTACCGCGGCAAGGTCGTCCTCGTCGACTTCTGGGCCGTCTGGTGCGATCCCTGCCGAGAAGAGATTCCCGAGCTGTTGCAACGCTACCGGGAGTACCGCGCCAAAGGTTTCGAGGTGGTCGGGATTTCGCTCGACGCCCGACGCAGCGACGCGCAGCGCTTCGTCGCGGACCAGCGGATCCCCTGGAAAACGCTCTTTCCCGGGGAGGGCGAGCCGAAAGGGTGGGAGAGCCGGCTGGTGCAGTATTACGGGATCAGCGGTCTGCCGACGGCCTTTCTGCTGGATCAGCAGGGCGTGGTGGTGCACGCGAACGCGCGGGGACGCGTGCTGCAGCAGCAGTTGCAGCGACTGCTGGGACCGCCGCAGGACCGCGGGGAGACGCTGCGTTCGCCGCCCTCGCCGCCCTGAGGGGCGCGCATCGACCGTCGCGGTCGGCCGCTCAGATGTCGTAATACAGGCAGAATTCGTAGGGGTGGGGGCGGAGAGCCAACGCCTCCACCTCGTTTCTGCTCTTGTAGCCGATCCACGTGTTGATGACGTCCATCGTGAACACGTCGCCCCGCAGAAGAAACTCGTGGTCGTTCTTCAGCGCGGTCAGCGACTCGTTGAGCGAGCCGGGCGTCTTGGGGACCGTTGCCAACTGTTCGGGCTCCAGATCGTAGATGTCCTTGTCGAGCGGATCCCCCGGATGGATCTTGTTTTGGATGCCGTCGAGCACGGCCATGAGGATGGCGGAGAAGGCCAGGTAAGGATTGCTGCTGGGATCGGGGCAGCGGAATTCGATCCGCTTGGCCTTCGGGCTCGGGCTGTACATCGGAATGCGGCACGCGGCGGATCGATTGCGCTGCGAATAGGCGAGATTGACCGGGGCCTCGTAGCCTGGCACCAGCCGCTTGTAGCTGTTGGTCGTCGGATTGGTGAAGGCGAGCAGAGCCGGGGCATGTGCGAGGATTCCGCCGATCGCGTAGATGGCATAGTCGCTCAGGCCGGCGTAGCCGCTGCCGGCGAACAGCGGCGTGCCGCCCTTCCACAGCGAGACGTGCGTGTGCATGCCCGAGCCGTTGTCTCCGTAGATCGGCTTGGGCATGAAGGTGACCGTCTTTCCGTGCCGGCGGGCCACGTTCTTGACGATGTACTTGAAGAGGCACATGTGGTCGGCCATCGACACGAGGTCGGAATACTTCAGGTCGATCTCCGACTGGCCGGCAGTGGCGACCTCATGGTGCTGGCATTCGACCTCCAGCCCGCAATCGACCATGGTCTGCATCATTTCATTGCGGATGTCCATCAACTGGTCGGCCGGGGGCACGGGGAAGTAGCCCTCTTTATGCCGCAGTTTATAGCCCAAGTTCGGTCCGCCGCCGCGGAGGCGCGTGTCGACGCCCCGGTTCCACTCCCCCTCCTCGCTGTCGATGTAGAAGAAGCCGCTATGCGACGTCTGGTCGTAGCGGATCTCGTCAAAGATGAAGAATTCGGCTTCGGGCCCGATGAAGCAGGTATCGGCGATGCCCGTGCTTTTCAGGTAATTCACCGCTTTGCGGGCGACGTTGCGGGGGTCGCGGGTGTAGTCTTCGCGGGTGATCGGGTCCTGGATGTTGCAGATGATCGAGAGCGTCTTGAGCTGGGCGAACGGATCGATGACGGCCGTCTCGGGTTGCGGGACCAGAAGCATGTCGCTTTCGTTAATGGCTTGCCATCCGCGGATGCTCGAACCGTCGAATCCCAAGCCTTCTTCGAAGACGTCCAGGTCGAGCTTGTTGACCGGAATCGTGAAGTGCTGCCAGAGCCCCGGGAAATCCATGAAACGGAAATCGACGGCCTTCACGTCGCGCTCGCGGCACAGTGCCAGTACGTCCTGCGGCGTCATGTTCAAACCCCTGTTGCGCACGAAGAGCCCTCCCAGGCCGCGAATATAAAAGAAAACCCCTCTCCTCCGCCAGGAGTCTGGGGAGGAGAGGGGTCGATTCGGACCGGTTTCTCGAGGCCCCTCGGCTTCGGGGCAGGGCGCTCGCCGCGAAGACCCGCCGACAGGTCGGACCGGCTGGAGCGAGAAAGCGTCGTCGCGGGCAGCCGAACCGCCCGCGAACCGGCTTACGACTTGAGCGTCGAGATGATCCGCGCGGCCACCTTGTAGGGGTCCGCGTTCGACGCCGGACGGCGATCTTCCAGATAGCCCTTCCAGCCGTTCTGCACGGTGCCGACCGGGATGCGAATCGACGACCCGCGGTCGCTGATATTGTAGCTGAACTTGTCGATCGACTGGGTCTCGTGCAAGCCGGTCAACCGCTGCTCGTTATGGGCGCCGTACACGGCGATGTGGTCGTTGTGCACCGCCCGGAACTTCTCGCAGATCCCCTTGATGAGCTGCTCGCCGCCCTTCTCGCGAATCTCCGTGGTGGAGAAGTTGGTGTGCATGCCGCTGCCGTTCCAGTCGCCTTTGATCGGCTTCGGGTGGAGCTCGATGTTCACCCCGTACTTTTCCGCGTTGCGGTGCAGCAGGTAGCGGGAGAGCCACAGGTCGTCGCACGCGTTCTTGGCCCCCTTGCCGAACAGCTGGTACTCCCACTGGCCCTTCATCACCTCGGCGTTGATGCCCGTGACGTGCAGTCCAGCGTCCAGGCAGACCTCCATGTGGGTTTCGACGATATCCCGTCCCACGCAGTTCTTCGCGCCGACGGAGCAGTAGTAGGGCCCCTGCGGTCCCGGATAGCCGTCCTTGGGGAAACCCAGCGGCTGGTTCCCGTCCATGATCGTGTATTCCTGCTCGAAGCCCAGCCACAGGTCCGGATCGTCCTCGAAGGCGCTCCGCATGTTCGACGGATGGATCGAGCCGTCCGCGTTCAGCACCTCGCACAGCACCAGCGACGCATTCTTCCGCTGGGGGTCGATGATCATCTTCACCGGCCGCAACAGGCAGTCCGACGAACCGCCCTCCGCCTGCTCGGTGCTGCTGCCGTCAAACGACCATCCCGGGCAGTCCTCGAGCTTCGTGGGCTTGCTGTCAACGACCTTCGTCTTACTGCGCAGGCTCTGCGTCGGCGTGTAACCGTCCAGCCAAATGTATTCGAGTTTGTAAGCCATGCTAAAACCTCGCTCCTCACTACGGACGACAAAATTGAAGGGTCAAGCACCGGGGGCGCCATCGCCAGCCGCGCTGGCAGGCCGCGAACGTCAGCCCGAAGACGCCTTCGCACCCCGATACACTACGGTCACCGCCGGGAAACTTCCAGGGCCTGGCGGACGCCAAAGCCGGGTCGCAGGGCGGGCGAGTCCGCCGCCATCGACCGCGAGTCTTCGCACCACGCCCGCCCGATCGCCAGCCCGGGGGCTCAGGAACGATCCGTCAGATCGCCAACCGTCGGACTTCGCCGCAGGGTCGCGAGAAAGAGGATGCTCCGCCTGAGGAACGCGAGACGCCCAAGACCCCGCAAGGATCCAGTACCCCGAAGGAGGGAGGCATGGTCGGGGCGGCGCCGGCGGTCTCGATTTCGAGCTTAGCAATCCTGGCGCCAAAACCACCGGAATTGCCGATCGACGGCGTAAGTGAAACAATTGAAGCAAGTTAGCGGCGGGGATCGGCTCGCCTTGGCGCCCCCCGACGAGTAGGATGGGTGCTTAAACCGCTGGCAGACGCTGCTTTCTGGCTGCGCACTCCCGAGCATCGTGTCGCGCATGAACGCCCCCTCGTCGCAACCGCCGCAGAGGCGCCTGAAGTTCCTTCCGACGGCGGCGACTTTTCGTCTGGGCAAGCCGCTGGGGGTGGGGACGGTCGGCACGGTGTACCGGGCCGAGTCCGACCAGCTCGACGTGCCGGCGGCGGTCAAGATTCTCCATCCGAACATCGCGCACGACGAGCAGATCGTCAATCGGTTTCAGCGCGAGATCGTGATCATGGAGCGGTTGAACCATCCGCACATTGTCCGCCACTTCGGCGGCGGGCTGATGGACGGCCAGTACTTCTACGCGATGGAATTGCTTGATCACGGGTCGCTCAAAGACCGCCTGCAGCAGCATGGTCCGTTGCCGTGGCCGCAGGCCGCCGCCTACGCGGCGCAGATCGCCTCGGCGCTGCAGCACGCCCACAACCACGGCATCATCCATCGCGATCTGAAGCCGAGCAATCTCTTCTTCGCGGAGGATGGCCGGTTGGTGTTGGGCGACTTCGGGATCGCCCACGACATCCATGACACCGACATTACCGCCGACGGCATCACGGTCGGCACCTATGCCTACATGGCGCCCGAGCAGATCTGCGCCGACGGGCAAATCACCGGCAAAGCGGACCTGTACTCGCTCGGTTGCGTGCTGTACGAGATGCTGACGGGCAGGCCTCCGTACACGGGCGCCAATTTCGCCCAAATCTGGGACCAGCACCTGCACGCCCAGCCGAAACCGATCGCCGCGCAGGGCGTCGCGTGCCCGGAGTGGCTCGAAGCACTGCTCCAGGAGCTGCTCCAGAAGGATCCGCAGCACCGGCCCTTCAACGCACGGGCCGTGCAGGGGCGGATTCGGGAGCATTTGCAGGCCGAGTTCGGCGACGATCTCAGTCGGCTCACGCAGAATCTGCCGCCGCTGGAGGAGGACGCCTCGCGCAACGCCGCCTTCTGGCGGCTGACGCTGGTGGCGGCGGTGGTCGTGACCGGCCTCGGATTGATTCTCTGGCTGGGCCGCTAGCGCTGCGGGCGCCGCGAAGGAACCCGTGCCGCCGCTCCGCACGGGGGCAAAAAGCCGCAGGCGCAAGTCGAGCGGCGGCTCATTGACGGCGTGACGATCCCTGCGACGGCGGCACGGACCTCCGCGCGGATTTTCGAGAAGACTGCCGCTGCCATCCCGAACCCTTCAGGCTTTGTCGTGCCGATTCCCGAAGGGCTCGCGCCTGCTCCCATCATCGCTTCGCCCCGGATTTCCCCCCGCAGCTTCTGCGGAAGAGCCAAAAAAAGAAGGGAGGCGCTTCCCCAAGGAAGCGCCTCCCGGAATGGCAAGCCGGTCGGTTCCGCGGCGGTTCGCTGCGTCGCGGCCGATGGCCGGTCGGCGCCGGCGATCGACGCGCGCGCGAGCCGCGGCGCGGGCTACTTCGAATCGACGTCCAGATCGATGTCGAACTCGTCGAGGTCGAAATTCATCGCCGGCTTTCCGGCGACAGGCGCGTCCGGGGCGGCGGAACTGCTCGGCGGGGCCTGCAACTCTCCCGCATCCTGACGACGGCCGGAGTCCTTGGCCTTGCTCGCCTTGCCGCCGCGGGCCGCGACCTTCGGGTCGGGGAGTTGGCGGGCCGCACTGCCGCCCGCACGGTGGAGTCGCGCCACGCGGCGGTCGACCTTCTGCGACACGCCGTTGACGACGCTCCCCAGCAGGCGAATTCCCAACGTCTGCAGGGTCTCGGCCGCCTTGTGGACGTGGCGGATCTCGCTGTGGTCGCGAAGCACGGCGAGGATCGCGCCGTCGACGTACTGGCCGATCGACAGCGAGTCGGCGAGCGTCAGCACGGGCGGCGCGTCGATGATCACGAAATCGAACTGGGAACGCAGCTGGTCGAAGATCGGCTGCGGCTGATCGGTCGCCAGAGCGTGCACGGCGGCAGCGTCGCAAACGCCGGCCGTCAGCAGGTACAGACTGGGGTCGGCCGTGGGCTTCACCGCGTCGACGACGTCCATCTCCGAACGCAACAGCTCGCTGACGCCCCCCTCCAGCGGCAAGCCGAACAGTTGGTGCAGAGCCGGCGCTCGCAAATCGCCGTCGACCAGCAGCGTGCGGCGTCCCGCCCGGGCGAGGCTCCGCGCCAGATTGACGGCCACGGTCGTGCCGCCTTCCAGGGCGTCGGGGCAGACCACCATCAGAACCTGCTGCCTGTCGCCGGCCGCATGGTGCATGATCGACGCTCGCACCCCGTCGATGGCTTCGGCGGCCTGAGCCACGACGATGCCGCTTCCGGCGAGAGACTTCCGCGCCGTGATCGACGGCAGCACGCCCAACACCGGAATGCCGAGCCCTTCGTCCAGGTCCTGCGGGCCGTTGAGTCGACGACGGCGGAACTCCATCAGAGCGACCCCGTACACGGTCGCCATGAAGGCTCCCAGGCCGCCGACGCCCGCGATCGAGTAGCGTTCGATGGTGTTGATTTCGGGGATGGAATTGGCCTTGTTGAGAATGGCGATGTTGCCTTCCTCCGACTTCGCATCGACTTCCCGGCCGCGGAGTTGGTAGGCAAGTTCCGTCGCCGTCTCTTGCATGTTCTCAATCTCGACCTTGAGCAGGTCGAGTTCGGTGTCGCGCGTGCCCAGTTCGAGGATGCGGCGATTCTTTTCGTCGGCCAGCTTCTCCAGATCGTCGAGGCTTCGCGTGAGTTCGTTCTTGCGAATCTGGTACTCGGCCATGGCGGCCCGCAGTCCTTCCTTGGGCACGTTCTTCATCTGCTCGCGAATCTCGCGTTCGGCACGCGACCGGTACGCGTCGAGCATCTGCCGCGTCTGTTCCACCGCGATGCGGCGGCGCCGAAGATCGTTGGAGTTCGGGTTGCGGCTGATCGATTCCAGCTGCATCAGCTCTTGCTGCAAGGTGAACAGCTGCTGCTCGTACGACGTGATTTGGGGATCCTTCGCGAGCGTCTCCTGGATCGCAGCGTCCAGCGCGGTCGGGCTGTCGGCCGACGTCAGCGAGACCTGCTTGAACACCTCGACGTCGACCAGCTGCTCCTTGAGCTTGGAAATCGAAGTTTCGATCGTCCGCAGGTCGCCCTGCAGCTTGGCGACCTCGAATTCCGCCGTCGGCGAGTGGGTCGATTCCTTGATGCCGACCAGACGCTCGTACTCGTTCATCTTCTGCTTCAGCCGGCCCTGAAGCTCGCGGAGCACCAGGTCGAGCGAATTACGCGCTTCTTTGCTGACCTGCTGCTCGCGATACACCGCCTCGTCGATGTACGACTTGACGATGGCGTCGACCACCTTCTGCATCTCCGCCGGATCTTCCTCGCCGTCGTACTTGATCAGCATCAGGTCGCCGTCGTTGGGGAACGACGCCTGCAAGTCCTCGATCATCCACTGGACCCCATTGTCCAGAGTCCCCTGATTGCGCACGGCCTGCAGACTGGAAATCTCCGGATCGGAAAGCGCCCGCCGCAGCACGAAGTCGGCCTTCACGCGCGACAACTGCGACATCCGCTGCATCTCCAGCTCGCTGGGACTGACCATCCGCTTGTCGTTGAACACCCCCTTGCGGCCCACCTCGACCTGGACCGTGCTCATCGTCGAGTGCGACTCCGGGAAGAGCCACAACAGCAGCAGGGCCGTCAGACCCCCGAGCAGCGTCCCCATCAGCAGCGACAGCAGCCAACGGCGACGCAAGCAGTTGTACAGCCACGTCTGGTTGAAGCCGCCGACCAGGATCTCCGGGGCCTGGCTCGGCAGACCCCGCAAGGGTGCGGGCGACGCGGGCGGCGCGGCGGGTACCATCGCCCCGCCAGACGCCGCGGGATACTGCGTGACGGCGGAGCCGCCGAAGTCAGAGCCAGGGCTGGCCATGGGATTGTCTCTCCTCGGTGTGGACGTGCGAACGGTGGAGGCGGATGCGGAGCAGCGGCGCCAACGGCAGCCGGCGGGCGTCGCTCCGACGGGCCCGATGACGGACCGACGGCAACGCTCGACGAGCACGCGGAGAAGCAACTGGCGGGCCAAAGACGCTTGAGCCCGGAATCCGCGAGGATTTCGCCCCGTGCTCCGCGGGCGGCCGGACGCGTGATGCCCGAAGTCCCCCGCTGTGGTGAAGTTTCGCAACGTCCGTCAGGCGAGGCAACCATTTCGGCGTCGGGACGGACGTGGGCGGGCTCGCCGGGGGGGGCGTGGCGGTACCGACTGCCGGCCCGCCGGCAGTCGGCGAAGGCGCCCCGCGGCCCGGAGCATGCCTGCGGCTTTGCCGCGGGGCGCGCGGCAGGCGGGAACGGGCGGCGGCCCCCTTGAGGCTTTCCGTGGGACGACGGCGCCCTGTTCGATTCATTCGTCCTCGGGGACGGTGATGCTCCGCAGCAGTCCCAGTTCCAACCACAGCAACCCCATGCCGACGAACATCATGCCGTAGCCGGCGAAATCGTGAATCACCTTGTGGAGCAGGCCTTCGGTCTGCGACGCCGGAAACAGCCAGTACAGGACCCCCGTCGCCACAATGCGAATGACGTTGCTCATCAGGGCGATCGGAATCGCGCTGATCAGAATGACCAGTCGATCCCACCAAGGACGCTCGCTCAGCAAGAACAGAGCGACGCACATGGCCACGAAAATCGTCAGCATGCGCAGGCCGCTGCACGCTTCGGCGACGGTCAACGGCTGCTCGAGCGTGTCGATCGTGATCACATTCCCTTCCCGCGCCGCACCTAGTCCCAGGAGCTGCAGCAGAAAGGTGCTGGCAGTCGTGGCGTAGCTCTGCAGACGGATCAGCAGGCCGTTCTCGACCATCGACGGCAGGGGGAACATGAAGATGAGAAACGCCATGGCGGGACCGGCCCATTTCAACAGCCAGAGGCCGCCGACCAGCAGGCAGATTCCCAGCAGCGTTCCGATGAAACTGATCCGCTCGAAGTTGTTGAAGTCGTAGTAGGCCGCAAAGACGCGGAGCAGCAGGGAGGCTCCGATCACGCCGACCCCGATCCACCGCTCCGTGGCGCTGCACTCCAGCAGGGGACGCCGCCGGACCCAAAACAGGTAGGCGGCAAAGACCGGCACGATCCACCCGTGGGAGTAGAGGCCCTTGGTCCAGTAGACGGAGACGTACGACAGCATGTTGGCGTAGGCCAGTGCGACCAGCGCCAGCAGGCCGCCAAAGACCATCCAGGAAATCCGCGCCGCCTCGGGATCGAGCGGCGACTCATCGAACAGGCTCTCGTCGGCGTACGACAGACCACTCATCGGGGCAAACTCGGGAAAGGGCAAACTCGGGAACCAGTGCTGGCGAAAGAAAAGTGCTGGCAGAGTCAGCGAACATCGGGGGGCGCCACGCGCCCATCGCCCATCGCCGCGCTACGGACGCATCCGCAGCCGCCCGCTCTCTCGAAGATACGCGGACTGCGCTGCGGTGTCAAACTTTCGCGGCCCTGGCAAATCGTCGCATGTCGTTGCGCCGCATGGCATTTCGTCTTTCGCGCGGGTTGCGCCCACGATGTCGGCGACGACGGATGTGCGGCGCTGCCGAGGGATGCAAGCATCGCCAGCAGTTTCCGGCCGACGGCGCCAGCAGATGCGTCGCTAGCACTCTACGGCGCGGCGGCGACCGTCGACCACGCCCCGTCCCTGCAGGTTTTCCGAGGATTTGCGGCAGTCAAGGCAAAGTCCCTGTCAAGCCGTACCGATTATATGGGTTGTAACCCTCGGAGAGGCCGTGCCGGCGGCGCGTTTGCCAAGCGACGCGCTGGCGTGCGACCTGGAACCTTTGCATCTCCCCTGCGAGATACGAGTCATGAAGACGCAGCCCCGTCGCACTGCCGCACTGATCCGCGTGCTGCTGGTGTCGTTGTGCGCTTTGCCTGGTTGCACGGCCTTCATGGGAGAACGCGAGCCGTTCCCCGCGACTCCCCCCGAGCCCCCGATCGGGAGCAGCGTTCCTCGCGAACTGGAGAAAGTGACGCTGCCCCGGTACGTCATCGAACCGCCGGACATCCTGCTGATCGAGGGCGTCAAGCTCGTTCCCAAGTCGCCCCACAAGATTGAGACCTTCGACGTGCTGCTCGTACGCGTCGAAGGCGAGTTTCCGGAGCAGCCGATCGACGACGCCTACTCGGTCGACGCCGACGGCAGCATCAACCTCGGCCCCACCTACGGCCGCGTCAAGGTCGTCGGGCTGACGATCGAGGAAGCCGAGAACACGATCCGCGACCACCTGAGCAAGACGCTCACCGACGTCGTCGTCTCCGTCTCGTTGATCGCCTCGTCGGGAGCCCAGCAGATCACCGGCCAGCACCTGGTCGGACCCGACGGTCGGGTCAATCTGGGCACCTACGGCTCGGTCTACGTGGCCGGCATGACCCTCGAACAGGCCCGCGCGGCGATCGAGGAGCAACTCAAGCTGAAACTCGACGAACCCGAAGTCTTCGTCGACGTGCTCGCCTACAACAGCAAGGTGTACTACATCGTCACGCAGGGCGGCGGGCTTGGCGACGACGTGGCCCGGTTTCCCATCACCGGCAACGAGACGGTGCTCGACGCCGTGGCCAACGTCCAGGGCATCTCCCAAGTCTCGTCGACCAAGATGTGGATCGCCCGCCCCGCCCCCAACGGCGTGGGATGCGAGCAGATCCTGCCCATCTCCTGGGAGGAAATCACGGCCGGCGCGTCGACCGCGACGAACTACCAGTTGATGCCCGGCGACCGACTATTCATCGCCGAGGACCGCTTGACGAGATTCAACAGCGTCGTGGTCAAAATCCTCAGTCCGTTCGAACGGATCTTCGGGTTCGTCTCCCTCGGCACCTCCATGGCCAACCGCATCGTCCGCTTCGGATTGGCGAACACCTTCTAACCGCCTGATCTCCTGACCGCACCATGCGTCCCCGCGACCCGGCCCCTTCGGCCAGGGAACGGGGACGGAAGGAACCCTGATCCATGAACGATTGCCGCGCTTTCCGAAAGTTGCTGCCGCTGGCGCAAGCCGCCGCGTGGCTGGCCGTGGTCGCCATGACCTGCCCGGCCCCAGCCGCTCCGCGAGCACCGCACCCTTGCACGGCCGACGGCGTCTGCCTTCCCAAACGCGACACCTGGGGCTGGTACCAGACGAACTGGCGCGCTTGGCCCGGCGAACGCGTTCACCCGGTGCCGACCGAAGCACGGCCGAGCGAACCGACGCCGGGCGGCGAGGAGGATCTGGGCGAAGTCGAACTCCCTCCGCCCAGCCGCGAGGATCTCGCGACGCCCGCGAGTCCCAAAGAGCGGCCCGCCGCGGCCCCGACTCCCCCAGCGGCCCCCGCGGGCTTGCCGCCGGCGCCCGCGCCGCAGGCTCCGGCGGCGCAGGCCCCGGCGGCCCCGGCGGCCCCCAAGGCCAACCCGGCTCCGCTGAACCCGCCGCCGACGGAAGATCCGCTCAACGAGCTCCCCGCACTCGACTCGTTCGGCGCCCGCCCCTCGTCCGGCGCCCGACCGAGCGTCGGTCCGGCTCCCCGGGGCGACGTCTCGCGGGGATCGGCGGCGGTGGTCGTTCCCTCGTTGCCCGTCGCCGTGGCTCCGGCTCCGTCGACGCCTGCGACTGCCGAGAAGGCCGTGGCCACGATGCCCCCGGCGCCCGATTTGCCCGCCGAAGCCGTGCGCAATCTGGGCCAGGAAGACGCTCCTCCTTCGCTGCCGGCGACCTTGCGTCGGTCGGCATGGCGGCAGGCGCTTCCCTCGGCGGTCGTCGATCGCTATGGCGTGGCTGCGGGAAATCGGACTCCGGTCGGGGCCTCGGCGCCGCGTCGCGACGCGGCTGTGGCTCCTGCCGCCGCCTTGACGTCCGGCGATGGCATCCGACTGGCGAATCCGGCGGCCGGACCGCAGTCGACGAGCGATCCCGCAGGCCTGCAGCACGCCATCTATCTGGAGGCCACCGACCAGGACGCGATCCCTGTCAAGCTGCCGGCGGACAACGGGCAATAAGGCAGGCGGGCGAGCAGCTCGCGGCGCCTACCGGAGACGCTTGAAAGACGTCAGTGCAGCAGCGGCCTGGGGGGCGGAAGAGCCTCTCGTGCCGCCGCGGAGGGGAGTCGCAACCGTCGGTCCGCGCGGCCCCGGGCTGCCGCGCGGATGTGCCGGGATTGACGTTGGCAACGCTTGGGGAGGGGCGGCCCGCAGCGAGTTCGCGGGCGTAAGGGGGGCTTTCTTGACACCCCCGCGAGCCGCGCCTACTGTGGAGGCAGACGTCGCGACCGTCCGGCCGTCCGCAAGCGGCATGCGTCGCCGCTCTTCTGCGGCTGGTCGCTTGGGCTGGCTTGATCCCGGCTGGCTTGATCCCGGCTGGCTTGATCCCGGCTGGCTTGATCCCGGCTGGCTTGATCCCG
>Ga0169931_10004782_pt1 | contig 20942 bp, 15 predicted proteins | sample Kivu_15m_20L_FD_129675 | JGI IMG/M metagenome (GOLD analysis project Ga0169931, IMG submission 129675) | Freshwater microbial communities from Lake Kivu, Western Province, Rwanda to study Microbial Dark Matter (Phase II) - Kivu_15m_20L... | ecosystem: Environmental > Aquatic > Freshwater > Lake... | reverse complement strand
AGATTAGTGTGGTAATTAACCTCTAAGATAATGATTATCAGGCTTTTAAACCTTGTTTTTTATTGTTTTTCACGAGAAAATACCAACATTTTTTTGTTGAAATTCTACCCTTGATTCGCATTTGTAATATACTTGCAGCAATCATACTTCTGTAACCACCAGCGCAATGAAGGAAAAAGTGTTCTTCTGGATTGATTTGGGATGTCCATTCGTTGATGTAAGCCAAAGGTTTGCTGTATGCATCTTCAACATGTTCGGCCGCATATTCACTTTCTTTTCTGACGTCAATCACCAACTTTTCACCGTTTGCAAAACGCGTATTCATTTCAGTTGCAGAAATTCTTTTGATTTCATCGATTTCTTTTCCTGCTGTTTTCCACGCCTCAATTCCGCCGTCCAAGTAACCCAAAACATTATCAAAACCAACTCTACTTAAACGTGTAACTACTTCCTCTTCCATTCCTGCATCTGTTATCAAAACAATTGCTTGTTTCACATCGCCAATCAAGGCACCAACCCAAGGCGCAAAATCACCTTTGATTCCAATATTGATGGATTGAGGGATAAATGCTTGGTGGAAAATAGCGGCTTCTCTTGTGTCCAATACCAAAGCACCTGTTGATTCAACAACCAATTCCAACGCTTCAGGAGTAAGTGGTGTCAAACCTTGAGCTTTTACGTCGTCGAAACTAGAATAACCCTTTTTATTCATGGCAACGTTGTGTCCGAAATAAGCTGGTGGAGGTAAAAGTCCATCAGTTACCGCCGCAATAAACGCTTCTTTGTTCGGTTGATTTAACGCGTAATTCACTTGTTTTTGGTTGCCTAATGTGTCCACCGTTTCTTTCATCATGTTTTTTCCACAAGCAGAACCAGCACCGTGAGCAGGGTAAACAGTAATGTCATCACTCAACGGCATAATTTTGTTCATCAAACTGTCGTAAAGCAAACCTGCCAATTGTTCTTGGGTCATATCAGCTGCTTTTTGTGCCAAATCCGGACGACCTACATCCCCTAAAAACAAGGTATCACCGGAGAAAATTGCGGTTTCTTTTCCGTTTTCGTCGATGAGTAGGTAGGTTGTACTTTCCATGGTGTGTCCTGGAGTGTGCAACACTTTAATTTGGATATCACCAATTTGGAAAATTTGATTGTCCGTTGCAATGATGGCATCAAATTCAGGTTTAGCCAAAGGTCCGTAAACGATTGGTGCACCTGTTTTTTTGCTTAAATCCAAATGACCAGAAACGAAATCAGCGTGGAAATGTGTTTCAAAAATGTACTTTAAAGTAACATTATCCGCGTTCAAACGCTCCAAGTAAGGTTCCACTTCACGTAATGGATCAATAATAAAAGCTTCATTTTTGCTTACTACATAATAAGCTCCTTGGGCAAGACAGCCCGTGTAAATTTGTTCAATCTTCATGGTTCAAGACTTATGTTTAGTGGTGCAAAAGTAGGGTGGGATTATTGGGTGGTTTGTTACAAGAGTTACATTTTGGTGGAGAGTGGAGAGTGGAGAGTGGAGAGTGGAGAGTGAATAGTGGAGAGTGAATAGTGGATAGTGAATAGTGGATAGTGAATAGTTGAGAGTGGAGAGTTGAGAGTGAATAGTGAATAGTGAATAGTGGATAGTGAATAGTGGAGAGTGTAGCCCCGATAATTATCGGGAGATTAGTGATCCGCCGCGGCGGAGTGGAGAGTGGAGAGTGAATAGTGGATAGTGAAGCCTGCGATGCATTGAGCGGAGCCGAAGTGATCGGAGTCGAAGGCCGAAACGAGCCGATTCAAACCTTTACCTAATCAATATTTCCACTCTTCGATTGGCTTCTTTCTGAGCTTCATTTTCGGGTTTCTCGAAAACGGGTTTGGAATTCCCGAATCCAACGGCATTCAAACGTTCAGGACTAATTCCTGATTCAATAAGGAATTCTTTAATGCGTTCTGCCCGTTTTTTTGATAAACGCATGGAGAATAAACCGTGTTTTTTGTCTTCGTTGACGTGACCTTGAATTTCGATTGAGATTTGTGGGTTGAGCACAAGGAAATCTCGCAATCTCAATAAGCGCGGATAAGAGTCATCTAAGATTTGTGCAAGTCCTGGAGAAAAATAGATTTCATCCAATTTGGAAATGGTTCCACGCACAAAAGGCGTTAGCTTAACGGTGTCTTTTTTGTGAGAACGACTCGCCAATTTATATTCTTTCAAATCCTTTGAATTATAGCCTTCCGCGTCGAATTTTATGGTTGCATTTTTGAGTGTTCGTGTTAGATTCAAAAATAAGTCACTCGCAAAATAAGTCCCATCAATTTCAGATTGACTGGAAATCGAAATTCTCGCGGTTACAGGTTTTCCACTTACTTCATCAATCACATGAAAAGAATAAATTGGTCTCGCTTTGTCGTAAATCAAATTCATGGTTAGGGTATCCACGTAATCTTTACCCTTTTCGTCCATAGGTTGAAAATTCAATTCGAAGTTGATGGACTTTTTGGATTTGGGTTCTGTAATAAACACAACCAAATATTCAAAACCTTGAACCAAATCCAAGTTTACGTTTTCCATTTGTCGGCAATCTGCTTTGGTCTTAATAAACAAAGGCTCTGCACGTTTTAAACCCAAATCTAAGCACCCTCCTCCAACTGCCGTTTTGAAAATTACTAAGTGAAAGGCACCAATATCGGATTTACATTTCAACTGCATTTTTCCGTTTTTACCTGGTTCAAACGCAGTCCAGATGGCATTTTTGGGAACTTCAATATCGTTGAGGTATCCGTGTAATTTGTTTTTATCTAATCCTTTTTTACCCATGAATGTCATGGTGTATGGATTATTCGCACTGATTTGAATCTTTCCTGCACATACACTGTAATCTTGCTTTTTCTGGGCAAAATATACCGTTGTAATCAAAAATAAAAGTATGGTGAAGCAGTATTTCACAATCCCTTGTAACGGTCTATTTCATTTTAAGTTTCAAATCTCCCGTGAAGCGCGTTCTTATCATCAAGGCATCTTGTGTCAGAAAAACTGCGGTTAAGCTCAAATCTTTGACTTTCCCAATCATATCTATTTCGGGAGAAAGTGGATTGTTTAATTGTTTACTTAGTTCATTTTTTGCATCCACGAATAGCGGTTTAAGGTCAATTTTTGCATTTTTCTGTATCTCATTCAAGATTTTGTCATTGAACAACCATTTCGCAGATTGAAGTAAAACACTTTTGGTTTTTATATCAAAATCAACATCTTTCAAGGATAAAACTTGAGTAACAGAATCTAAAACTGGAATTCCTTCTAAATAAACGGTTCCTTTTTTAGAGCCTTCAAAATCCAGCTTAAGTAACATTTTTTGGTTGTTCGTTCCTTCCAAAGCAAGTTGTTTTACGATCACTTTTTTGCCTTTTAAATCCCAAACTTTTCCTTGTAATGCTTTGTTTGCCAGTTTACTTATGCTATCATATCCAGCTCGAACATCCACCGAAATATCAAAACCGTCCCGTTTTTTGTAAGTGTCTAAGTTCGGCAATTTTGTTTCTTTAACTTCTTGTTTAAAGGTGTTCACAACAGGCGAAACGGCCATATTAACTTCCAGGGCAACTCCGTTATTTTTGAAAACAGGTTTACTCAAAGCAATGGATTTCGGTTGAAGAAAAAGAAACCCGTAACCTTCTAGTTGAATGGGTTGTTGTAGCTCTTTCCAAACGCCTGCAAGTGAAGATTTTATGTCGATACTTTGAACTTGTTTGTCAATATCCTTTTCTAATTTCTCCAGTTGCGATTTAACTTGTTTTTTCACTTCTGATGTCGCATCGTATTTAAATACAGTGATTTTACACGGGTCAAGAATATCGAATTTTTTGAGGTCTGTATTGGATTTAAAGGTATAATTCGGCAAAATTTCTACGGAAGTTGAGTAGCCTACTTTCACTTTACGCATCGGTTCACCATTAGCACCACAACTGGCATAAATCCTTGGAACGGTGCAACTTCCCTGATCCCACATCGAATGACATTTTGGACAGTATTCTAGTTTTAGTTCAAATTTTCCGTCAACTTCGTAGTAAAGTTCATTTCCTTTGTATTGAAAATCAATGGGTTCGCGCTCAAAGCGATAAGCAAAACTCACACCTTCACACTCCTTTTGCTCACCAGAAAATGCTTTTGGTAAATCTTTTTCGACTTGCTTTAATTGCTTCTTCAAGTCTATTTCAACGGGTATGTTGAGGTAGGAAACAATCGGATTTTCAATCGGTGCGGGTGCAACTTTTTGGTCAGGTGGAAGCGGTTGAATCGTTTTACACGACACCAAAAACAATAAAACGAAAGGAATAAAAAAGCGCATTATTTCAATTTTTTGAGTTGAACACGTTGTACAAATTGAGGAACAAATGAAGTCACAGTGATGTCCAATTCCTCGTTTCTGGAAACATTTTCCGTTCTCGAACCGCCATATAATTCAAAAGTCAGTCCTTTTTTCTCTTTTGTAAGGCGTGAAGTAAAAAACATATTATCCAATTCAAAGTAGTCGTAGAATCCATTTCCCAACCAAGCCATTTGAATTAAAATTCCATCTTTTTCATCCATCACATATCCATTTTCAGTTTTACGAATAACGTAGTCCTTCACACTCTTTTCTTGATTTTCGGGAAGGTAAGTCATTTTGTAAGTCCACGCTTCATTTTCCTTGATGGTTAAAATTTGAAGTTTGACTGTCACTTTTTGAGAGCCTTTTGGATTAATTACTTCCATTACGCCTTTGTAATTTCCAATCCAATCTTTCGGAAATTCCTGACTGAAAAAGTTGTTGAAAATCATCACGAAAAGCGCAAAGAATAATGATGTGATAGAGTTGGTCATGTGTATGTATTTAAGTTTCTAAAATCTTCCTCGCGCCTTCAATTCAAGGTATTTATTGATGACTTGCGCCGAAAGTTCTTCTGGATTGGTTAAAATGGTTTGTATGCCCATTTGTTTCATTTCTTTAGCCATACGAGCTTTACTTGCGAACATTTTTTCCGCAATTACACTGTCGTGTAGTTCACGTAAATTACCCGTGTCTTGATTTGCAATGTTTTGTAATTCAGTATTTTGAAAAAAGATTACCACCAAAAGATGTTGTTTGTTGATTTGCATCAAATAGGGTAGTGCTCTACGCATCGCAAACTCATTTTCAAAATTGGTGTAAAGTAAAATGAGTGAACGATTTTTGATTTTTTGTCTCACCAAACTTTGTAGCAACTCGAAATTGGCATCTAAAAATTGCGTTTTCTGAGCGTACAAAGCATCCATTATCAACTTCAATTGACCCGATTTGCGCTCCGCTGGAATTTGTGTTCCCATTTTATTGGAATAGGTGACCAATCCAACTTTATCTCCTTTCAATAAGCAAATATTGGAAAACACCAAAGTACTATTTATGGAATGATCCAACAAAGTCATGTCCTGCGAAGACATTTGCATTGTTCGGCTTTTGTCAATAACACAGTAAACCGCTTGCGATTTTTCGTCTTGGTACTGATTTACCATGAGTTCATTCTTGCGACTTGTTGCCTTCCAATTGATGGTTTTAAGTTCGTCACCAGGAACATAATCACGGATTTGCTCGAATTCTGTTGCGTTACCCAAACGTCTGACACGCTTGATTCCAGAGGCAGTTTTTTGTTGTTGGAAGACCAATAATTCATATTTCCGCATTTGAAGAATGGACGGATAAACATGAAATTCATCCTCCGATTCAAGAATGAAACGCCTTTCAACCAAACCAAAAACACTTCTCAAAAACAAGTAAGCAGAATTGAATTGAAATGTACCACGCTCTTTCGGTTGCAGTTGGTATTCTATTTCAATTTTTTGTCCGCCTGAAATTCTTTTTTTAAACGTCACTAAAGTTGCAGTAATACCATTTGGAAATCCTTCATTGAGTTCAACCCACCAAGGAAAAAGTTTGGGCAACCAATTTTCGCCGACTTCAAATTTTACTTTGTTGGCATCACCCAAATTCATCCTTACCAAAAATTCCCTTTTCGTTTCAGGACGACGAACAACAAGCCATAATAACAGAAAATCAACGAAAACAAAAAGCCCAAAAATTAGCGCTGAATACTGAACAACACCTACCATAAACGACCATGCCGAACCTAAAATATAGGCTACAACCAACAAGGCAAAACAAAAGAAAAACCTTGGGGTAAGAAGTAGATGTTTTAGTGTGTTCATTAACGCGGAACTTCGATGGATTTCACAATTTCGTCGATGATATCTTCGCTTTTAAATCCTTCCATTTCAGCTTCTGGTGTAAGAATTAAGCGATGATTTAGAATGGGTTGAGTCACAAATCGGATGTCTTCTGGGGTAACAAAATCCCTTCCTCGAATAACGGCAATTGCTTTCGAAGCGCGAAGTAAAGCCATTGTTGCACGAGGAGACGCACCCAAGAAAAGTTTACCGTGATTGCGGGTTTTGTGTGTAATCGCTGCCATGTATTTCAGCAAATTATCCTCAACAATAATATGTTCCATCACTTCCATTACTTTCTTCAATTCAGCAATTGTGAAAACAGCATCCACCACTCCAGGACGACTTAAATCTGGTGTGGATTGAGTGTTTTTGTATCGTTGCAACATTAAAGTTTCTTCTTCCAAAGATGGATAATTCATTTTCACCTTGAACAAAAAACGGTCGAGTTGTGCTTCGGGAAGATTGTATGTACCTTCTTGTTCTACAGGGTTTTGTGTTGCAATTACCAAAAAAGGAAAACTCATTTCATACCTGATTCCATCGTAAGTAATTTGTCGTTCTTCCATCACCTCAAACAAAGAAGATTGTGTTTTTGCAGGCGCACGATTTATTTCATCAATCAAAACGATATTTGAAAAAATTGGTCCTTTTTTGAAGTTGAAAACGGAATCTTTCATGTTGAAAACACTTGTTCCAATGACATCCGACGGCATTAAATCAGGTGTGAATTGAATTCTGGAAAAGTCAACATTCAAAGTTTTGGAAAGAACTTTTGCCGTCAATGTTTTTGCAACACCAGGAACACCTTCAAGTAACACGTGTCCGTTGGCAAAAATTCCAGCAATTAGTAACTCCACAATATCGTGTTGACCAATGATGAATTTTGAAATTCCATCGCGAACTTGATTCACTTTTTGCGCCACCCAAACAAGGTCTGCATTGCGTCTTTCAAAGGAAAGTGCGTCGTCATTTTGTTGTTCTTCAGTCGTCATTTTTTAGTTTTTGGTAAAAGTTTAACATTCGATTTTTGTCTTTTGGATCCATATCAAGCAAAAAAGGCTTCCAAGATTTTCCGTTTAATTCCCACAATTTACTTTCAGGATTGTATTTGATTTTTTCGATTGAAAATTGTTCTTTCTTCAAAAAGTTATAAATGGTAAGTCTTTCATTGGAAAAAATCACCAAAGGACGCATAATCCTTCTGATACTGTAAGCGATCACAAGCATACCCAAAATCCAAATTATGACCCCAAAACCGTTTGCTTTTGTAAGTTGGTATAATCCACTCAAAGTCAACCACAAACCAATCATCAAAATCCCAAAAGATGGCCAAATCCATGGATAAATTTTAAGTTCTTTTTGTGCTGCTGTTTTATTTTCCTTCTTGATGCCACAATGTTTGTAAAAGTCATCAATCATGGCAGTTGCTTTGTAAATGTAAGTGTAATCCACTTCCACATTTTCCACACGAATATGTCCGACAAGTAATTCCAATTTTTCAAGTGGATAATTGCTTTTTTCAGATAAACGTTTCAGGTTTTCAAGAGAATTGTCTCGAGCTAAATCCAAGTAAAAGTGTCGCTGAATGGCATTAAAAAAATTGGATTTTTGAAGTGCTAATAAACTGGAAGGATGTTGTTTCCCCATGTAGATTGAGGAAATCGTTTCAATGTAAGCACGAGTAGTATTGACTTTTGGCGCGGCTTCGTGTACCAAAGGGCGACGACGTTTTGAACGGAAAAATGCGAACAAAAAGATTCCTAAAATACTGAACAAGAAAGCGTTTCTCCAGTTCGGGTTTTTCATGATGATATCGAGTAAGCCTGGACTTTCTTCCGGCTCGTAATTTTCAACATCATTCAATGGGCCAGTCACTCTCGCGATGTCCAATAAGTAGATTTCCTTGTTTTTAGGCAATTGGTTTACAATATGTTCGGCGTATTTGTATCCGTTGTTTTTAAGGTTGTAATTACATAAAGTATGGGGAGCGGTGTGGATGTAAATCATGCCATTTTCCCATTCACTTTTGGAGAAAACCGCCAAATTTTTGTATCGCACCAAAATAATTTCAGGATTGGGATTGGGGTTGGGAATAGCGAGTCCGTACCAAAACGTAGCTACTGTATCTCCATTTTCTGAATAATAAAATTGATGGGTATTTCCAGTGAAATTAAATTTTGCAAGTCGCGCATAATGAAAGGCTTGAATGACAAAAGCATTTTCTTTTTCAATGTCCAATAATTTGGCTCGGTTCGCTGAAAACAAGAGAGCACTTCCACTTGAAATTAGTTTGTCTATTTTTTTGCGTTCTCGTGGTGTAAGAACCAAAGTATCGCCAACAGAAACGATATTAACTGATTTTTTGGTTTTGAACAACGAGTCTAATTGAGCGGGAGTGGTAACGGTGTAAATCTTACTTTTTGGGTGTACAGACTTTAAAACTTTACTAAACAAATATAGACCACGTGGGTCTTTTGAGCTCCAGTTGTATTTTTGTTTCCAATCATTCGAAGTGTAGGTTCCCGTGATTGGATTGATGTTGGACGGCAACAATAGAAAAAGTAGAACACCCAAAACGGGTATTACGGCACTAATTGCTATGAGCGTCTTCTTATTCAACCGATTGTGTTTTTAGTGATTCATAAAATTGCTCAAAAATCGGTTTCAATTCGGAGTATTCCTTTTGTGTGATTTCATATTCACCGTACCAAACCAAATCGAAGTAATGAACACATTTTCGCATTTTTTTTCTGTCTTCGTCCGCTTTTAATTCGTAGATGTAGGAAGCATTTGTTTTTTCTTTTTTCCATTGAATTCGCTCCAAACGCACCAATTCTTTAAGCACCAAAGTGAATTGTATCCTCACCGCATCGCGGAAAAGTTGTTGTTCTTCTGCGTTTCGAAGTCGAATTAAGAAATCGTCTGTCGGGGTTAATTCCGGATGCCATTCCGTGTCAACTGGGGTGAAATATTGTTGGTTGATTCCAAATTTTCGAAAAACAAAGTAAAGCGCAAGAGCCAATAAAACAACGAATAAAATGAAAAGAATAGTTCGATAAGTGTTCGGCGAAATTTCTCCGGGGTCGGGGATTTTGTCGGGGTCAATATCAACCTCTGGCGCATCAATGTCTGGAGGGGCAAAAGTTGGAATATCAATGGGTTCTGGATCTTCCAAGCTGCTTTTTTGCGACCTCAATTTTTTGTTCTGTTTTTCTCTGTAAGAACGAATTTGGTCATCCGAAACAGCCTCATAAGAACCTTCTTTGTCAACAGAATTTGTATTTCCATCACGATATTCTATGTCCTCTGGTCCGGAATGGTAGTAATGTCTTTTTTCTTTTTTGCTTTTCTTGGCGGGTGCATATTTTATAGATTCACTTTCCTTTTGAAAACTTTTGTCCAGCTTTTGCCCGAAGGAAAAGAAACTAAACGTGAGCAGAAAAAGGAAGAATAATTTAAAGTGCATGTTCCGTTTCTTGGTGGCGATTTCGTTTTCCGAATAACTCGAATTGTTGTCTTAAAGTGCGCGATTCTCTTTCTTCAATAGCGTCGTGATAAACCAAATTCCATGCATTCGCGAAGAGAATAATTACACCACAAGTAAAAATCAAATAAATGAATTCACGGAAAATATTTGACCAGAATAAGCCGTCCAAACCAGCGTAATCAACCCCGGTAATAATTAATTTGCAAAGCCAATCCAAAACATCTGGCATAGCAGGTTCAGACATAATATTGTTAAAAATAATGGAAAAGAATCCTGCAATTGGCTGCATCAGAATTCCAATAACGACCATCAAAACCGCTAGTAAAATCAAGCTTTTCCAGTAAACTACGCCGTTCAACTGAAAACTGCGCTTTATTGCTTTGAACAAATTTATTTTCTCGTGGAAAACCACAATTGGGACCATCAAGAAAAAGGGTAAGAATGGGGTGAAAAACAAAAAAACATACCAAGGAAAGAGGTAGTAAATTCCTGTAATGAGAATTATGGAGAGTGAAAAGTGAAGAGTTAACAGTGAAGAGCTAACAGTGAATAGTGAAGCCTGAGCGGAGCCGAAGGGAGAAGAGTTAACAGTGAATAGTGAAGCCTGAGCGGAGCCGAAGGGTGAAGAATGAGGATTGAAAAGTGAAGAGTGAAGAGTGAAAAGTGAAGAGTTAAGTGTTGAAATGTGTTTGAGGGTTAAATAAACGCTGAGTGCGATTCCTAAAACCCACGAGAGCCATAAAACAACGTCTATTCCACCGTTGAAACTTGAGCCGCTCATGATTCCAATGTGGCTGTACCAATCGTAAAAATAGGTCACTTCTAAATCTTCTGAATGAAAGTAGGCACGAGTCAATATAATTAGGAAAAGCGGAACAAAAATTCGGAGAAAAATGGGAGGGAAAAGCGTAGAAAATTGTTGTCCAAAAAGATACAAACTGTCTCGAATTAATTGACCAAGAGGACGTGCGATTTCCATTTCAATTGGTGCAGTATTGTTATTTGCCAAAGGTTCAGCTTCATGTACTTTTTCGGGATATTTCTGAGCAACTACAAAGGGCCAAACCACAAAGGTTAAAAGCATCAATCCAAACGAAAAAAGAATGATTGCCCATTTTGTCCAGTCGGGTAAATCGTCGTAGTGATGGGTAACATAACTTTCAAGAAATCCCGCCGCAACGATAAACGGAATCAAAACCATCATGATTTTTATGCCTCGGGATGCACCATTTTTAAGCGCTTGACCTCTACTTTGATTTCCTGGAAAAAGCCAACTGTTTCCGATAGTTAAGCCCGCTCCACCTGCTAATACGATTGCTGAAATCTCAAATGCTCCATGAATCCAAATTCCGAGAAAACTGGTCAATAACAAACCTTTGGTGTGGAAATAATATTGAAATGCACCGAGCATTACTCCGTTTTTGAACAATAAAAAATGAGTTCCAATGGACAATAAAAATCCTGCAACAAAGGTTAGTAAAGCTACTCCAATGTTATTCGTTGTGATACGCATGAACATGGAAAGCTGATCATCGTCTTCGTAAACTTTAAGCGGATTTCCTTCTGCAATGTTTTGAATGGTCATATCAACATAAGCATCACCCATAATCCAACGCGGAAAATCAGGTTCGATAATAGTAGAAAACACACCAATGGCGGCATAAACCAAAAACGCAATTAAAGCAGTCAATAAAGCTCTTCGAGATTGATAAATAGCGATTGGAATACTAATGATTGTCTCCGCGAAGAGATTTTTAAAGGTGTCCTTTTTAAATTTATTGACTCCCCAAAAAACTTTCTGTGCTAATTGATTGAGATAAACGCGAACAGTTCGGTGTTGGTAATAGGTTTGCGCGTAACCTAAATCGTCAGTTATATCAACATAAAGATTGGTCAATTCTTCTGGATTGGATGAACTATTTGCGCTTAGTTGCTCAAAACGTTTCCATTTCTCTTTGTTATTTTTAATGAATTGGGTTTCCTTCATGCGATTATCAAAAGTAATAGGAAAATGTAAAGCGTTATATTGATTATGAGTTATTTTTAATTTGATTCAAACCACAAACCGAATGGTTAGAGTCATTTAAAAATTCACTTCATTTCTCTCCGAGATTGTACTTTTCAAACTGCGTTCGCAGTAAACAGCAAGATTGATAACCAAACGAACTCAATAAAAAAACGAATTATACCAATTGACACAAATATTGTCGTTTAGTAAATTTCTTGTGATATTATGCCTCCGCCACGGAATGACATTCGAAAGAAATGAAATACGACATTATATGTCATCGTCGGTATTACCCCAAGTTTGAACAAACATTTTAAAATATCGACGACATTCCTGTAACATTTAAGTGAACTTTTAACATAAAAAAAAAGCCCTGACTTTCATCAGAGCTTTTGTACTCGAGGCGGGACTTGAACCCGCACGGGCAAATGCCCACAGGATTTTAAGTCCGGCGTGTCTACCGATTCCACCACTCGAGCATCCTGTTTTATGCTAAAAAAGAGCTTAACAGCCCTTTTAAAAACTGGAGCGAGAAACGGGATTCGAACCCGCGACCCCGACCTTGGCAAGGTCGTGCTCTACCAACTGAGCTATTCTCGCTTATTTCAAATTTTACCTATCTTCCTTTGAAAACGGGTGACAAAAGTAATATTTTTTTTTAATCGAACAAGTGCCAAGAGTTTTTTTTAAATATTCTCGTTACTTCAATCCTTTTCCAATATCAATTCAACGTCGGGTGATGGAAGAATGCCCTTTCGAATAAGTGTTTTTGTTTTCTTGTTTAAGATGTAGGTTTCAGGAAGTCCATTTGGTGAAAATTTCACTTCCAATTTCAGGTACTTCTTGTCTTTTTCAAAATTGGAAACTTGAAAACCACTTGAGTAAGTTGAACGGTCGATTTTTAGAAAAAGACTGTCTTTAGTTAGTTGTACTCGAATTTTCGCAGGAGAAACTTGTCGTATTGTGTCACCCAATTTGATTTCGTAGGCAGTAATTGTTCCAGTGTAATTCTGTCTGTATTTTTTCTTTAGTTTTCCTTGACTAAAAATCAGAACTGGAAGAAAAGCAAAAAGTAAAGTGATTGTTTTCAATATTTTTTCTGTAACGCGGTAAAGTTATTATTAACCAATTTGAAATGCCAAAAAAATCTATCAAAAATAGAATTAAAAAAAAGGCAGAATAGTTCCTGCCTTCTTTTCATCAAAGCTTTACCAACTTTCGTATTCGCCCTTTTCATTAATATATCCATTTGTGGATTCACGATTCTCCTCCTTTGTTATAAGATAAGGATAAACTTGTCGTCCAGAAAAGAACACCTTTTTGCCTTTTGGTACCTGCACTTTTAGTTTCCATTCTTGATCGCGGAGCTTGTCTGCCGCAGAAAAAGTGTACATCACTGGCAGAAAGATGTTATTTCCCTCAACTAAAATAGTAGCTTTTATAGAACGAGCACGTTCTTGTGCTTTACTCCAATTTCGACCCTCAGCTTGAAAAATTTGCTGTACATGGAATAAACTATCAGGAGAAGTTTCGTAATCTACTCTCACGCCAAATTGCTCGATGTTCTTTCCATTGATTTGCATGGCGCCGTAATGATCATCTTTCACTACTTTAAATCCTTCTTTATCAACGCGTTCCTCTTTTATGATATTGAGATTTAATTGTGTTGAATCCGAGGTCAGGATATCTTTTTGTACTTCTCCCTCAACAGCGTATGAACGAGCAATATTTACTCCTGAATAGGATAAGATAACTGTACTTATGATTCCTGCTGCTACAGACGCAATAGAAACAGATCGTGTAATGTAATTTTTCATCGGATACAATGCACGAATACCAGCCATATAAAGGAAACTTATGATTGAAAAGGCCATTAGAATTAAACCGGAGTACAATAATTCATAATCCCATTCATTTTCTACAATCAATTCCCCAAATTTTCCGAGCGACATAAATTCACCATTGATTTGTGCTGGAATCCAGTTAGGATCAACAAACAGAACCATCACAGAACTGAAAAGGAGCATCGAACCCAAAAACAAGCAAAACAAACCGAATGCGATGGAAAATGCTCGAACTAAACGCCTTATTCCCGTGCCGATACTACCATCTTTTTCTACCGCTTTAGCCCAAGAACTCGTTTTATGTTGAATTTTTTCAGAAGCTTTTTCAATTTCTTCCTTCATTGATTCTAAGGTGACTGGCTTTCCTTTCATTTGAAGTTTTTCGAAGCTTGTTTTAGCTTTTGGAGTAATCACCCAAAGTATGAAATACAAAGGAACTCCAAAGCCTCCAACGAAAACGGCCAACACAAACAAAGCACGGATTATTACGACATCAATTCCAAAGTAGTTCGCAAATCCACTTGCGACTCCACCGACCGTTGCATTGTCTTCATCGCGAAACAATCTTTTCTCCACAGGAATTTCTCTTTCTGCCGAATCAGTTGAAAAAGTCTCGGATTGTTCGGCGTCTGCGAAAACTTCTGGATTTCCCAAAACAGCAATTACTGCTTCAACACCAGATAGTTCAATGACTTTTTTTCCGTTTTCAAGTTGTTTGGAGAAAAGCTCCGCCATACGCAATTCAACGTCTTGGATTATTTCGTTTGCACCGTCTGCATTTTTCAATACGACTTGTAATTTCTGAATGTAATCACTCAATTTTTGATAAGCATCTTCCTCGATCAAGAAAGGAAAACCTTGTAAATGAATAGAAATAGTTTTTTTCATGACAATTATTTTTTGGTTAGGATTTGGACAGCTTCTTGAAGTTCAGTCCAAGTTTTGTGTAGTTCTCCCAAGAGGGACTTGCCGTTCTCAGTGATTCTGTAATACTTTCTCGGTGGCCCCGAAGTGGACTCTTCCCAACGATAAGTGAGAAGTTCCATGTTTTTGAGCCGCGTCAGTAAAGGATAAAGTGTACCCTCTACCACCAGTAATTTGGCGTTTTTCATGGATTCTAAGATTTCCGAAGGATAGGCCTCTCCTTCATTAAGAATACTTAGAATACAGAATTCCAAAATACCTTTCCGCATTTGTGCTTGGGTGTTTTCTGCATTCATGTGTTAAATTTTATGCAAAGATATATGTATTGTTTTGTAATATGCAATACATAGTACTAAATAAAATTTATTTTTCTTGATTATTTCGATTTAACTATTTGTAAAATAGCGCTTTATTGGATTGGTTTATTTTTTGTCACCAATTGTGATACCTTATCTAGCATAAAAAACAATATGTGGAACTATGCCGAAATGCCATGTGATACAATTTAAATCCGTCTCGGCATAGTAATTACATGTCGTCGTGGATGTAAATCGTTCTTAGACTTTTAGAGACCAGAAATTAGACCACTTAAGATTCAATTTGTCACTTAGTAAATTCCTTCCGTAATATCGTTAGTACAATGTGGATATGACATACATTTGATTTTTTTTTCACCGCTTAGAAACTTAAATTTCACCGTCAGTAGTAGTCCTCAAGGATTTTGATTGAATTGTATTATCAATCATTTTTTTAATCCATAGAATTGAAAAACTTTTTTTTTAAATGGACTGTAACGAACAAAACATTCGGCTAAATGTTTTCTTTGTACATTGCACAAAATTAGCAACATGAAAACTTCAAAATTTTTCTCCATTCTACTTTTAGCGTTGCTTCCTTTGGTAGCTTGTAAAAAGAAAGTTACCCCAACTCAACCCGATCCTGAACCGATTGAAGAGGTAGATACGTCACAAACTTCAACAAACAATTTTTCAAAACTGATTATCAAAATTTCAGGTATGAAAAATCAAAATGGAAAAATGAATATCGCGCTTTACAACAAGTCAGAAGGTTTTAATGATCCGTCTAAAGTTTTTAAAGAATTCTTTTTGTTAATTGACGAAGATCCAATGATTGTATCGATTGATAGTTTACCAGCTGGAGAATATGCTTTCGGTATTTTTCATGATGAAAACGATAACCAGGTTTTAGATCAAAATTTTCTAGGAATTCCAAAAGAAGGTTTCGCTTTTTCGAATAATGCAATGGGTTCGTTTGGACCTCCTACATACAGTCAAGCGAAGTTTATGATTCCAGTGAAATCACAAGTTACACAACTTATTGATTTAAAGTTTTTCTAATTTCGTTCAAATTGAATTTGTGAACGAAAAAGACAAAACAAGTATCGCTTCTGCCAAAGAAAATCAAGTTGAGATTAAAAAAGTTTTCAAAAAATGGAAACAAACTAAACCGAAAAATTTAGACTCAAACTTCCATGATTTACATGACAAAGAGTTTGCAAAAATGGATTGTTTGACGTGTGCAAATTGTTGTAAAACAACGAGTCCAATTTTTCGTGACGCAGATATTCGGCGTATTTCCAAACATTTAAAGGTTAAGGAATCTCAGTTCATTCGGCAGTTTTTGAAAATGGATGAAGAGCAAGATTACGTTCTTCAAAAGTCACCATGTCATTTTCTTGATTCGGATAACACTTGTCGTATTTACGAAGTACGTCCATTGGCTTGTCGAGAATATCCACACACGGATCGAAAAAATATGCACCAAATTTTAGAGTTGACTGCTAATAATACGCTGATATGTCCTGCCGTGGCAAGAATTGTAGAGCAGTTGGTTTCGAAATAATTGGATTTTAATGGGCGTAATTTTTAAACCTGAGATCCGATTTAGCGAAGTAAATTCACAAAACCTTGGTCGCGTTTCCAAATTCCAGGTTGGTCACAGGATTTGTATCTTGCTACCCACAAATAAGTTCCATCTTGGCATTTGTGTCCATTGAAATTTCCGTCCCAACCTTCTGCCAAATCGAATGATTCAAACATCATTTCTCCCCAACGATTGAAAATTCGAAATTCCCATTCGTCAATATCAAAAGCTGTGACTGCTTTGAAAATTTCGTTCACATTATTTCCATCGGGTACAAAAGTGTTCGGAATGTATAATACAAAAGGTTCAACATAAACTGTCCTAACCGTAGAATCCTTACATCCAAAACTATTCACCACTATTTGCATAGGGTAATCCGCGCCAGAAATGGTGTAGTTGTGGAAAAAGTTAGGTTCTGTGGTCATTAATGTTCGGTCTTGGAGAAAGTAATAATGTCCTGTGGCATCAATACTTTGGTCGATAAATTCTACTTCACTATTACAAATGTCAACACTCGAAGGGTTCACTTGAAACCCTGCGATTGGTTTTGGGTGAACAGTTACAATGTCTTCCAAAGTCAAACTTAAAGTATCCAAACAACCCGCCAATGTTATCATGTGTAAGGTTACCGAAAAAACACCCGTTTCGTTGTAAACATGAGAGGCGTGTATTCCTTCAAAGGCGGTCGAACTATCGCCAAATTCCCAAGTGAAAATAGCTGGAGCATCTGTCTCACTCAGATTCACAAAAGTTGCGGTTGATGGTGCACATTGCAATTTTTTGACGTAATCAAACGCAATACTCGGCTCTCCATAAACAAAAACGTTGGATTTTACCGAGTCACGACATCCATTATGCGAACCCACAAGATAAACTGGGAATACACCGGGAACGATATATTGAACGCCTTCTACGTCAATTGTTGTGGCAGTTTGAGGGATTGCTGTTGGACCAAAATTCCACATATATTGTGTGTTCGCAGGACCAGAAACGGTTGCGTCAAAATCAAACAATCCACTTGTTAGGCAAAGCGAATCACTGTGCAAGAATGACATTTGAAGGGCTTCATTCACTTGAATTGTTTGAGAAGAAGTATCCATACACCCACCCGTTGAGCCTGCAATTAAACTGACGTTGTAGGTTCCTGGGGTAGAGTAGGTGTAACTTGGTTCAAAAGCTGTACTTTGGTCGGTATCAGATCCTGGCACTCCAAAATCCCAGAAATAATTGGAGGAATTCGTTGAAAAATTTCGAAAGGCAACTGTCAAACCAATACATTGTACTTGATTCGGAACTTGGAATACGCTCGTCGGGGTTCCAAAAATATAAATAGAATCAACAAAAGAACTGACGCAATCTCCGGCCGTTCCATTCAATCGAACGGTGTGAAAGCCGGGTTGGTTGAAATTGATATTGTTTACTGTTGAACCTGTCGCCGATGCTTGAGACGCGGTTGGCGGAAATTGCCACGACAGAGTTGCGGAAGGATTGGAACTTGTACTTGTAAAATTGAAATTATTGTTGGTAATACAAACTGAATCTTGTGCTTGCCAAGAAAGCGTGAAAGGTTCATTGACTGTTACTGTCATGTAGGCGGTGTCCGTACAATTCGCTCCTGGGTTCACAATTAAACGGACATTGTAAGTTCCTGAACTTGGGTAGGTGAAAGAAGGTGCAAACGCGCTAGAGACATCCGTTGTAGTATTTGGAACTCCAAAATCCCAAGCGTAAACAGAACCACCGTAGGAATTATTTACAAAATTCACAGTAAGTCCTTGACAGTAGTTCACGAAAGTTGGAAGTTGTTCTTGAGTTGGCAGAATGGCTGAAAGTGTGATATTGCAGTTGAAAACGCGGAAAAGGAAATCACGAACAGTTTGACCTATCAATACACCATTTCTGTATTCTTGAACGCGAACACCGACAACAAATAAACCAACCATATTTGGATTCACCACCAACATTCCTGTATTTGCGTTAATTACTGTTGAAGACCCTGGACCAAGGGGTTGTTGCGCCGAGTATGCTGCTTCCCAATTTACGGGAAAATAGGGTGGGGGAGGTGCTTGTTGTGGAGCTGGAGCGTTTGCAGTTGCACCAGAAAAAGGAGTTACTAGTGAGTAAACCAATTGGTCTCCATCAGGGTCGGTGGCAACGTGATCGAAATTAAGTTGGTCGTTATTACAAAGGAGAATTGGTGGGTAATTGGTGAATCGTGGACTTGAATTTTCCCATGCATTTGTTTCTAAACCAGGAACTTGTGTGGTCAAAGTTAAACCGGTGTTGTCTGGACTCACAAGATTGGTAATGTTAGGTCCTCTGCAACAACGTTGGTAGGAAACCGTGTAGCCTCCCTGAATTGGAGGAAGTGTCAAGACTACTTGATAGATCGCCCGTTGAACACATAAATTGTTTGGCGGAGTTGCACAAGGGTTGTTAAAAGTGTTAGGCAAAATAATTGCTCCTGGAAAGGAGACGTCCACATTTTGATGCAATTGGCTTGTTTGTGTTCTGTAAACAGAAAGTTTGAGAGGCATATCGTACTCTGCACCAGTTGAATTACAGTCCCGATAAAGTGTGATAAAGAAACGATATTGATTGTTGCCGAGGTAATCGTAATAAATGTCACCTCCAATAATATGTGAAGCTCTAGCACAAAAACTTGATAACAAGATGAATAAAATAGCGTAAAACTTCAACATAAATTCAAGACGCAAAGTTACGCTTTTTGTTGCCGATAATTTAGTTGTTATTTGGATGTTTTTTGGTGAGCTGATCCGCTGGTAATCTTATCTCTATGGTATTTTTACTAACATTGAAGCCGGAAATAAAAAGTTAGGTTTTATTTGCAACTCGCGCCAAACCATGAAGTCATGAGTAAAACGAAAAAACAAAAAACAATTACGCAACAAAGTATCGCGGAAAAAGCGACAAATGCCTCAGGAAACAAAAAATCTTCCTTGTGGTGGATGTTGTTGGCTTTAGTTGTAGTGACAGTTACCGCTTACTATCAAGGATTTTCACCGGACAAAAAGTTCACTAATTGGGACGACCCCGGTTACATTTTGGAGCAGCCACTTGTTCGTTCTCTAAACGCTGACACTGTTTCGATACTTTTCAAACCAGAAACGCAAGTCATGTTGAATTATCATCCATTGACCATGTTGACTTTGGCTTACAATTACTCCCAAGCAGAATTGGATATTCAACCTTACTTTAAAACCAATCTATTCCTTCATGTCGCCAACGCATTGTTGGTTTTTTGGCTGATATTTTTATGGTCAAAAGGGAATCGTTGGGTGTCGGGTTTTAGTGCGATTTTGTTTGCCATACACCCGATGCACGTGGAGAGTGTGGCGTGGATTTCAGAGCGAAAAGACGTGCTTTATACCTTATTTTTCCTAATTTCTTTGATTACTTATTGGTATTACTTGGTTCAAAAAAAGTGGTACTGGTTACTCCTAACTCTTGCGTTTTTCGTCGCCTCTTGTTTAAGTAAAGCCATGGCGGTTCCTTTGCCAATTGTTCTTCTTTTGGTGGATTATTTCTACAAACGTCCATTCAATTTTCGTGTGCTTATCGAAAAGATTCCATTTTTCGCGTTGGCAGTATGGTTTGGTTTAAATGCGGTTAAAATCCAGTCAGCAGGTGCGATTGCTAGTTATGAGACCTTCTCCACTTTACATCGTTTTCTTTTTGCCTCCTACGGTTTTTGGCAATATTGGTGGAAATTGTTGGTTCCAATTGAATTGTCAGCATTTTATCCTTATCCGACCTTTGACGAAGCGAAAAACTTGCCTTTTCTATTCTACTTTTCACCCATAATAGCACTTGTTATAACCGTGGGAATTGGATTATTTATTTGGAAAAAACGGAAATCTGAACTTCCAACTTATCTACTCGGAATGGGCTTTTTCATAGCGATGATTGCGCTCGTTTTGCAGTTCATTTCTGTTGGTTCGGCAATAATGGCAGACCGCTATACCTACACTCCTTACATCGGCGCGGCGTTTCTCATTTTTTCCATTGGCGACCGCTTATTAATGGACGGAAACAAGCGAAACATTTATTTGGGAGTAGTTGGAGTTTATCTTCTGTTTTTGTTCACTCAAACCTTTAATCGAGTGGGGATTTGGACCAACTCCGAAACACTTTGGAGCGATGTAATTGAAAAGTATCCTTACCAAATCGAACAAAACGGAACAATTGTCACCGTAAAGAAAACGGGTGTTGAAGTAGCATATAAGAATCGCGGGAATTATTATCGTGAAAATGGAAGAATGGATTTGGCATTCAAGGACTACGAAGTATTGTATGCTGCAAGGGTAAGTGACCCTTTGATTTACAGTAATATGGGCAATATGTTTGCGATTGAAAATAAATTTGATCGATCATTAGAATGTTATGGTTTAGCTTTAGAACGCGACAATAAATCGTTTGATGTTTACCTAAATCGTGGGATAACTTTCGGGAAAATGGGAAATCACGAAGCTGCACGAAAGGATTTTGAACAAGCCTTAAAATTGCGTCCTAATAACGAAATGGCACTTTCCAATCTTT